>Ga0247843_1000765_pt1 | contig 72578 bp, 65 predicted proteins | sample LaCruzMarch2017__FD_192420 | JGI IMG/M metagenome (GOLD analysis project Ga0247843, IMG submission 192420) | Freshwater microbial communities from meromictic Lake La Cruz, Castile-La Mancha, Spain - LaCruzMarch2017_8m | ecosystem: Environmental > Aquatic > Freshwater > Lake | place: Spain...
ATAGCGCTATTCCGTGCGAATAAAATATGAGTTCCATAGCCGTAAAAATTTTGGGACTCTTAATGGGGCACATCTTGCTAAGTATCTAAACGCCGAAAGCTCCGTCGTCCTGGCTGATGGCATCGGTGCTCTTGTAGCTGAAGGATCGTCCTTCGACCTGTGCGTTAGCTGCGATGGCGAGAGCTGCGAGAGCTGAAGTGGCGATGATTCGTGCGATTTTGTTCATTGGTCTATTCTTTTAAGCGGCCTTGTCTGGCGGCTATGGGAATAGTTTGGGGTTCGGGCAATCCGGGTCACAAGCCGTTTGTTTGCGGCCCTTTGTCGGCGGTGCCCGAGATGCAGGTCACCAATCTTTGGCGGCACGAATCGACGTAATGCAGACGCACCACGCAAATTTGCTGGGCCTAGCCTTTTCGAATGAATGCGGAATACCGAGGCTCCGCTCCGGTATCAATGCACGAAAGAAGCAGTTCGACGTGAACATCTTCTCCAGCCTTATTCAGGCCGTGGATCTTGATGATCTGTCCCATAACCCGGCTTACTCGAGTCTCCTTGTAACGTCGCAGGCCCTCTTCGTGGGCAGCCTTATACTGTCCTGGGACAATCAGGTCAGCCAAAAGCTTCCCCATCGCCTCGTCTGCGCTGTAGCCGAAAATCGCTTCCGCTCGTGAGTTCCAGTACTCCACAATGCCGGCGTTGCTGATGACCACAACACCATCCATTGATGCGCTCAGGACGTTGTGGAAGGTCTCATGTTGAGCTCGCCGCTCGGTGACATCGTTGTACTTCCACAGGTAGCCCAATTGCTTTCGGTTCTCGCGGACAACGACAAAATCGCGCTCGTACATCCGGCCGTCCGCAAACTTTACGAGGTCGCCGAACACGCTCTGTTTCCTTGCGAGTAGTTCGTCAACTCGTTCAAAAAAGCCATTTGGATCGGCAAAAATCGGCAGCGACAGCTTGGCGATTTCAGCGCAGTTCGCTCCGATGAGCTCAGTTGGGATCTGCGGCGAGCCGAAAATTTCTAGGAATGAGCGGTTCACATACTGCAGCTTGCGGTTCACGTCCTCGAAAAGGAACGCCGTAGGCATGGCATCCGTGAGGGTTTTCAACAGCATCGCCGTTGCGGTCAGCTGCGCTTCAATCGCTCGTCGATCGATTTCCGCTCTCCAGCCCACGATGTAGTTCGCGCAGGTCGCGATAAGCGGAGCAAGGTAGTCGACGATTTTCTGGTCATAGCCGCCAGGTCGATTTCCGAGGCCGATGACGCCGACCATTTCTTCATCGCTGAAAACGGGAATGCCGAGATAAGTACTGATGGTGAGATCAAGGGCAGCGATTTCGTCGCAGTCCGAGCTCTCCTCGCAGTCGTCCTCAATCGTCACGTTCTGCGTCGTAAGGATCTTCCCGAAGAGAGAATCTAGGTTTCGGAACTCTAGCCCTGATTCTTTCCACTCGTCAAATTTGCGCCTCGCTTCGCGGCTGGCCGCGAGATCGGTCAGCGCATTTGCCACAAGGTACGGATTTCCGTCTGCATCCAGTTTGACTTCGCCTAAGAATCCGAACTCAGATTGAGTCAAACCAAGGAGTTCTTGGAGATACCGATCAAAAACTTCTCGGTAACCGCGCTTTCCAGAGATGAAGTCAAGCGAGCATTCGGTAATGGCTTGCAATAGGTTTCGCTGGTCAAGCTCTCTCGCTTCGGCCTTCGTTCGGACGGAAACTTCCGAGGCTAGGCGAACCGCTTCTTCGCCCTGTTCTTTGACCCACTCCATCGCCTTCTGCTCGGCATGGCGAGCCACAACTTCGGTGCGGCTCACCGCATCGTATTTGAGCAGAATGCGCCGCCAGTAGCTTGCGACGGTGTCCTTACTGATGCCGAGGTTAGAAGCAATCTGCTTATCGGTATTTCCTTCGGCGGCCAGTTCTAAAATTTGAAGCTCTCGCCCCGTTGCTTTGGCTTCGCGCTGTGGTCTCATTTGCCGTTCATCGTTTTGCAACGTAAGTTGCTTGATCCATTGTACGTTTTCCTCTTAATTTGGACTTGGGATGACCCGTTTTATCCGGATGAGTTGTGAGGAACTGCCGAAAGCAGTTCTACTAATGTAGGCGCTTTTAGGCGGTTCTTTCTGGTCGGATCATGAGACCGTCTTCAAATCTTGTCTGCATCAAGGCAAAATTGCTCGATTTCCATTTGAGCACAAAGAGTTTGTTGAATCCAAGAATGTTCAGATAAAGTGAGTCACGAGGTGGGGCTGAGCCCGTCCAATGGGAAGAACAAGATGAAGCTGCTGCGGCAAATTTTTGCGGTTCTGGGTTGCTTCGTTGTGTCGGTGTCTCTGGCTGCGCCACAGTTGCGGATGGATGCAACGCCAACCTTTTCCGGGGCGGCTCCCGATACCTCAGTCGTTACGGTTACCCTGGAGAACGATGGGCCGTCGGCCGTCGGCACGCTGGAAATTGTTGGGGATCAATTGTCGACGGTTTATCCCGTCGATCTGCCCCAAGGTGCTCGGAAATCCATTCTGACTTTCCCTGCGGCAAACTACGGCGAGCTGAACTTTGTGCTCAGATCAAACCAGGGCTCGGTACGCCGAAGGCTATTTGCCAATTTCTCGCGTGGAAATGGCATCGGAACGATTTTGCTGATCAGCGATTTGCCGAACTCACTAGGCTTTGTTCGCGAAGGTCTGGCAGGCAACCGTAGTGCCACCGCCACCGATCTCTACGTTTCACCAGAGGCAGCGCCGGACCGGCCAAAGGCATACCAAAAAGTCACGACCATCTTTCTTGGGCCAGGCTCGGAGCGATTGAGCGACGGGGCGGTTTCTGCGGTTCAGGACTTTGCGTTGGCCGGCGGGACGGTTGCCTTCTTTGGTGGATCCAGCAGTCCCGTCCTCGCCGATCCACGCTGGCAGGCGCTTCTGCCAGGCACTACCTGGACGCCGAAGACTCTTCTAAAAGGCGTTCGAATTCCTTCGAAGGGGAGGCTTTCACCCGGGCCGATCACGATTTCGGTGCCCGAGGTCGTCAAGGCGGAAGCGGTAGTCAAGCGAGATCAAGGCGAGATTCTCGAATCCGAGAAACCATACGGGCTCGGGAAAGTCGTAGTGCTCGGCTACTCGCCGATTGATTCACCTTTGAAAGATTGGGAAGGACGGCGAGCGGCCCTAACGGCGTTTACCGTCAACGCCTATCAAGTGCACGTTGACGAATTCTTCAGAACCGCCGCTTTTCCCGGCAGCACGGCCACGGACTACGCCTCGTATCCTGTCGGCGGACCTGGGCCAGAAGCGAATCCTTTCGAAACCAAACTACCGCCGTCCCAAGCAATCTTCGGGCTGCTGGGAATCTATTTTGCGCTGGTCGTTCCGGTGTCGTTTCTCGTGCTTCGGAAAATGAAGCGTGGAGAGTTAGCTTGGATCACGGCGCCGGTGCTTGCAATCGTTTTCGCGGGCGCGGTGCTGAAGTACTCCGAAAGTCTGTATCGTATTGCCCTTTCTCGAGCAACCACGGGGATCATCGTTGCTCACGAAGGATCCTCCTCCGCCGTGTTTTACGGCAACACCCAGATGTTCTTTCCAACGGGCGGCGTCCACGACCTGAAGTTGTCTCAGGTGGACAGCGTAGGCGCCATTTCGGATCGCGGTGCCCTGTACTACCGAACCACTAGCCAGGACTTTTCGGGGTTCAACCTTGTTGATAATGGCGAAATTCTTGCGCCGCACCTTGAATCGAATAACCTCGGTTTTCGTGAGTTCAGCTACACCCAGCGCTTCAACCAACACGAATGGTTCCGCTTCAAGCTCGATGGTAAAGGCGGCATAGAGATTCAGAACGCTTCGCCGTATTCGTTCATGGGGGAATTTGTCGATGGGGGTTATATGGACCAACCCATCGAACTCGGCCCAGGCGAATCTCGCCGAATTGTTTTGCACAAGGAGAAGCCAAAGGGTGCGCTGGCCCAAGTCGGCAACGGTGATCCCCCAAGGCCACCGGGTGTGCCACCTATGCCGGGTTCACCGGCGAGCATTACCGACGTCAGTAACACTGATCCGCGGTTCTTCACTCTGCGACGAAAGCAATACGCCGTTTTCGGAACCATCTACGGAGTTCCCGTTGGCCCGCAGTTAGGGAAAGAAGTAAAGGATCGTTCGGGAACCAAGATCTTGGCCTTTGCGGAGGAGCGGCGGCCATGATGCAGCACTACCGGAGGCTCATAAAAGAGAACCCGATGAAGATCGAGATCTCCAGGTTCCAGCGGCGCTTCTTTTCGGCAAGTGCCACTTTGGCCAACCGCGCGATGGTTCTACTTGTAGTGACCAGCTTCGTGGGGCTGTGCTTAATCGTTTTGACCTTTGGCGAGGCCATCAACCCGACCGCGATCATCTTTACGCAAACGATGCTGTTCTGTGCGTTCGGGCCGATGATGCTTCACGGCGCTGTCGCCGGCGAGCGAGAAAGGCGTAGTTGGGAACTCCTTCTGGTCGCTCCCGTAACGAAGGGGCAGATCGTCGTCGGGAAGTTTCTTGGAGCGATGGCGCTCCTTGTCGCTGGAGCCGTCGCCATGTTGGCGCCACTCGTTTTGTCAACGTTCTACCAAAAGCAGGTTGACTTGTCGTCGCTACTGATCAAGGAGCTCGTGTCGATCTCGTTCTGCATGCTCGTTTGCTCCTGGACCATTTTCATCTCGTCCCGTGTGAATCGACCGTTGATGGCGCTGGGGGTGATTCTCGGCACGGAGTTCGTTCTGCTCGCAGTTGTGCCTGCGCTCGTCTCCACCATGGTCGGTAGTGACCGCATCAGCCAAATCTTCATTCTCTATCTCAACCCGTTTGATGTCCTCTCTAAAGGGACTAATCTCTTTTCGGGAGAGAGCATTGATCCATTTTATGGCGTTACTCAACTGTGCGTTTACCTCGTCTTCACGGTGCTCTTCCTGATTTATGCAGAGAAGACCTTGCACTTTGCCGACAACGATGTGAAGTTTTTACCAAAGCCGAAAGAAGATGCTGGAAGTTAAGAAGCTACGAAAAGAGTACGGTGGTCTCACCGCGGTAAACGGCGTCTCGTTCGAGCTTCAGCCGGGCGACATTTTTGGGTTTATCGGTTCAAACGGAGCCGGTAAGACCACGACGATCCGCATGATCTCGACTCTGCTGGAGCCGACCAGCGGTACGGCCATCCTCAACGGGCACGATGTTCGGAAGGACCCGATGGCCATTCGCCGGTCCATCGGCTATATGCCGGACTTCTTCGGTTTGTACGATGACGTCAAGGTCTGGGAGTATCTCGACTTCTTCGCCGCCCTCTACGAAGTGCCACCAAGGGATCGTCCGGGTGTCATTGACAATGTGCTTGAGTTGACGGACCTCACGGTGAAGCGGGACGCGTTTGTTCAGTCCCTCTCCCGCGGAATGCAGCAGCGGCTTTGCTTGGCCCGATGCTTGGTTCACGATCCGGCGCTGTTGCTGCTCGATGAGCCCGCTTCCGGGCTTGACCCTCGCGCGCGCTCTGAACTGAAAGAGCTGATTGTGGAGCTCGGCCGGATGGGCAAAATTGTCATCGTCTCCTCGCACATCTTGCCGGAGTTGGCTGACTTTTGTAACACGGTCGGAATCATTGAACGCGGAGAAATGCTGGCGTTCGGCGGAGTCAACGAGATCGTCCGCAGCATGCAACCGGTTCGAGCCTTCAAAGCAAGCCTGATCCGAAATGGCGATGGCGCAATTGCCACACTCACGCGGATTCCTGGGGTGATTAAGGTGGAGGCGAACGAGAGCGACCTTCGCATTGAGTTCGAAGGCTCGAAGGAACAGCAAGCCGAAATCGCAAAAGCCCTCGTGGACGGTGGCTTCGGTCTTCTTGGACTTCGGGAAGAAGAGACAAATCTGGAAGACGTCTTCCTGAAACTCACGACGGGAGCAGTGAACTAGCGCATGCTTCAGAACTGGATCCGGCAGACTCGGCGCACCTACTTTGGAAATGCCGCGGCCCAGCGAGACTTTCGAGTCCAGTTGCGAGGAAACCGATCCATTATCGTCTTCGGACTGTATCTAGCAATTCTGATCGGCGTCGCTTACATCCAATACCGCGGGGTCGAGTCCCAAGCCGGTGTCTCACTCTCAACGATCCAGTACTCGCTCAAGTCGTTCTACTCAACGATCATGGCGTTGCTTGCCGGGATGGTAGTGCTGATCACGCCGGCCCTCGCGGCCACCGCAATCATCGTCGAAAGGCAACGCCGCTCACTGGATCTCGTATTTTCGGCGCCGGTTGAGCCTCGCTACTACCTCGTTGGAAAGCTGATGGCGGTTTACCGCTACATCTGGATGCTCTTGATCCTTGCCTTGCCGGTGGCCGCCGCGTGCGTGGTCCTTGGCGGAGCGAACTGGCTGGACGTGCTGAGCGCATTCATCCTGCTGTCGTTCCACGGACTGGCCTATGCCGCGGTCGGTCTCTACGTTTCCACGATCAGCACCAAACTGATCGGCGCAATTGGACGGACCTACATCACGGTGATGGTCATCGTCTTCGTGACCTCTGTTTGGGCCGGCGCGGGATTTGCGTTCGGTACTCAAGGCCGCGAGAGACCATTTACCGTTGCCATGTCACCGTTCATGGTTGCCGATGGTGGCAACACCTACACCGTGCTCTCGGGATTTCAGGTCCCGAACTGGGTTTTGGTCGGAGCACTGATCTTGGTTTTCGTCCGGATGTGCCTTTTGGGCGCGGGGTCGGTTCTGAGTGATGGCCGCGAGATCAAGAACCTCAGAATGAGTTGGACGGTCATCATGGCGGTCATTGGCTTCGCTCTGTCGAACTTCGGAGGTGGTGCCACCGGCGCGACTTTCTTTATGGCGAGAGGTTTGAATCCGGGCGCAATTTCAGCCGAAGTTGTTTCGGGCACAGGTGCGTCGGTGTCGGCAGGAGACCTCGGAACCGGTGCCTTTTGGCTCCTGTTTCCGTTCATTTTTTCAATCTTCGGGGTCTCGGCTTTCGGAACGGATGGCCATGGCTGGCAACGTCCTAACGGCTGGTTTACGCCGAAGGAAGTTTTCTCAGGAACCCCAGCGGGAGCGCTGCCTTTCGCGCTGTTGCTGACAACGGTGACATTCGTTGGTCAGTACGTCAACACTTCATTGAGCGGTAGCGCAGTCAACGTCGTTGCGTACCTGCCGTACTACTTCTACTCAGTTGGCTTCTGGACCCTGCTCTGGGCCGCAACAAGGCTCGCATCCTCTATTGGTGGTGGGCTCAAAGCCACCCAGACCACCTGTGTGCTCTTTTGCATCATTTTGCTCGTCGCTCCGGTGGTGTTTTTCTCGCTGATAAACGCAGGGATCGATAAGCCGTTCGAGCAACCCGTCTGGAACTTCTATGTATTGCGACCCGTTTTGCCCGTTGGGACGCCAACGTTCCTAAGTGCGCTTGTATATGGCGTACTATTCTTTTTCGCGGCTGCCGCACTGTACGCACTTTCCATCAGCAGGACCAAACAAATGACCCGAACCCTAGAGGTCGACGTTGCTTAACCTTTCACCGTTTGCGCGGCAAGTTCGCATGGTGCGGGCTTGGAAATCTGCGGCCATCGGCGCAACCCTTGGCGCGGCAGGTGCCGCTGCTTACGCGACCGCCGGTTGGCTGGGATACGCCGACCCCGAGCCGATTCAGCTCGTCATTGGGATTGCAGGCAGTGCGTTGCTTGGTGCCGTCATTGGCGCAGTTCGGCCGGTTAAAGATTCTGCCCTCCGGGCGAGTGTGGACAGACGAGCCGGCTTAGAGAACCGACTCACGGCGTCGGCAGTGGACGTTGATTTTGTCGAAGAGATTCGCGCGGATGCCGAGAGCAAACTTGCGAACGTTAAGCCATCGGCGATCTATCCGGTGCGCCTGGGACGATGGCATGCGGGAGCGGTGGCCGCAACGATGCTAGCCGCATCTATCTTCTTGATTGGTTCCACGCCGATCCTTTTGAGTCCGCAAGAAAAGGCAGCTCGCGCGGAATTGGCAAAGAAAGGGAAGGTGCTTGAGCGAATCACCAAGGAAACCTTCCAAGACGCGGAAGCGGAAAAGAAGCTCAGTCCAGCCGAGCGCCGCCTGATAGAAGACGCTAGACGATTACAGCGCGACCTCGAGCGCAACCGAATCCGGCCAGAAGAAGCCCTACAAAAAGCCAATGAGCTTCAGCGAAAGGCGGTCGAACTCGCAAAGCAAGGCGCTCAAGAATCGCAAAAGTATCTAGAGCAAGCCGAAACGGCAATGGAAAAGATGGAGCGCGCGGAACTTGAGAAAGCTGGTCTCTCCCAAGTTTCCCCCCAAATGCTTCAGATGCCTCAAGCCGAACGCAAACAGATGCAAGCAATGGCTGAACAAAAGCTCAAGGAGCTTCAACAGCAACTTGCAGATATCCAAAAGCGGCTGGATGAGATCAAGAAAAAGCTTGAGCAAAAAGGGCTCTCCGCCGAAGAACGAAAGAAGCTGGAAGAAGAGCAGAAGGCCCTTGAAGCCCAAAAGAAACGGCTAGAGGAAGAAGCCAAAGCCGCAAAGGAACTTGCCGATGCCCTCAAGCTGAGCGAGAAAGCGAGGAGTGTCCTCGAGAAGATGCGCAATCACGCGGTTATGGAAGAAATCCGCGCGCTCGCCAAGCAGATGGCGAAAGAGAGCCAACAGTCGGCGAAGACTGGACAGCCGAAACTTACGAAGGAGCAACTCGAAGAGCTCAGGCGCCGGATGGAGGAATTGCTGGCCAAGCTTCAGGATGACGCCGCGATGGAGGAGTACCTCAAGCAGCTTTTGGAAGCCATGAAAAAAGCTGGAGACTGCCAGGGGCAATGCATGCGCCCAGGCGGTTTAGGGGCAAAGTTAGCCGCGCTACTCGGGATTCGAGGAGGGCCTTCCTCGGATGACGACGACAACTTTATGGACTCCGGGCACGTCAACATGCTCGACAAGGCGGTCGAGGGCAAGGGCAAAACGTTCACCACATCGGTGTCCGGAACAAGGCGAGAAACCGGTGAAGAAACCTTCATCGAGATCAAAGCCCCGACGATGCTCGGCAACCGCACATCGGTCCCCTATAAGTCGGTGCTCCCAAGCTACAACCGAAAGGCGGAAGAAGCGCTTAACCGAAAAGAAATACCCAAAGAACACGAAAAGCGAGTTCGAGAGTATTTCAAGAGCCTCACCAAGTAATCGATATGCAAGAAGACGCCAAGTGGTTTCGAGAGACGTTTGAGTCGGTTCGGCAAGAGGTCGCCCGAGCGGTGGTCGGTCAGGCAGACATCGTTGAAGGGGTCCTTGCCGGCCTCGCGGCCAACGGGCACGTTCTCCTGGAGGGAATGCCGGGCCTCGGAAAGACGCTCCTTGTTCGGACGCTCTCCGAAGCGCTGGAACTCGGCTTCAGCCGAATTCAGTTCACGCCCGACATGATGCCAGCGGACGTAACGGGCACCCAAGTTTTGGGCGAGAACCGTGCATTCGAGTACCGCCCAGGTCCGATCTTTGCAAATATCGTTCTCGCCGACGAAATCAACCGCGCCACGCCCAAAACTCAGTCCGCGATGTTGGAAGCAATGCAGGAGCGAGCCGTTACCGCCGGCGGCAAGCGACACCAATTGCCAGAGCCGTTTCTTGTGATGGCGACCCAAAACCCGGTGGAGCAGGAAGGCACGTATCCGTTGCCAGAAGCACAGCTGGACCGCTTCTTCGTCAAGCTAATCGTGCCGTACCCGACCAAGGCCGAACTCTCAGAGATTGTCCTCAGGACCACCAGTCGGGAAGACATCGCTCCGTCACGCGTTGCTGGACAAGGCGACGTTCTGAGGATGCGCCAGATTGTCCGGTCGGTCGTCGTCGATCCCGAAGTGTTGGGCTTTGCGCTATCGCTCGTTGTGGCGACCCATCCGGAAGGTGATGGAGCATCGAGTGTCTCGAAGCGATATGCCCGCTACGGCGCCTCGCCCCGAGGAGCCCAGTCGATCGTCACCTTAGCGAAGGTGTTTGCGCTTCTATCCGAACGGCAAAACGCTTCCAAAGGCGATGTGCTCCGCGCCCTCAAACCGACGTTGCGGCACCGCATCTTGCTCAACTTCGAAGCCGAGGCGGATGGCATCACGCCCGACGCATTCTTGGATAGCGTGGCCGAGCAGGTTGGCAAGGCCGACTTAGACCCCGTTCGACTCTAGACGCGGCATGGACCTTCTGCTCCCGCCTCGAACCTTTCGAATGCTGGAAGGCTTGCGCGTTTCGCCGCGCAAGAGCCAACCGGGTCGCGTTCGTGGCGAACGCCTCACGCGCCGCGCCGGCCTTTCGATTGAGTTTGCGGATTATCGCGATTACGCCGAAGGCGACGATTTGCGCCACCTCGACTGGAACGTGTTGGCGCGCCTCGACAGCCCGGTGATGCGAACCTACCGCGACGAAGAGGACCTCGCGGTGCACGTGCTCATCGACGATTCGCCGAGCATGGCTTTCGGAGAGCCGACAAAGCTGATGGTGGCAAGAAACCTCGCCGCCGCCCTTGGCTACATCGCGCTGTGCGGCGGAGATGCGCTGCTTCCGGTACGGCTTGGTCGCCGAGAAGCACCGGTATCGGCTTTGCGCGGTCGCTCATCCTTTGGCCGATTCGCGGCGTGGCTGGGCCGAGAGGTTGCTGACGATGCGCCGACGTCGCTTTCAACCTCCCTGCGATCCTTCGCCAACTCGCGCAATCGTGCCGGGGTCGCCATTGTGCTCTCGGATGGCCTCGATCCTGAAGCCGCGAACGCGATTCGGGCGCTTGTAGGACGCGGTCACGAAGTTTGGCTGGTACAAATTCTCAGCGACCTTGATCTGCGACCTGACCTTGAAGGTGACCTCCGGCTGATCGACGGGGAAGGTGGGGCACCGACCGATATCACCGCGAACTCGATTGCCCTCCGAAAGTATCAAGATAACCTGCGCCAACACAACGAGAGTCTCGCCGATTCTGCCAAGCGGGGCGGCGGAAGATATGCCGTCTACGAGACTTCACGCCCCCTCGAAGCCTTCATCCGGGACACCCTGAAACGCGAGGGGTGGATCCATTGAACTTTGCTCGCCCGGATGCGTTTCTGGTGTTTATCCCGCTCGCCGCTGTCATCATCGCGCTTTATTTGCTGCGAATGCGGCGGCGCGAAATGCAAGTCCCGGCAACGTTTCTTTGGCCGACGCACACCGAGGAAGTAAGAGCGAACACCTTTTTCCAAAAGCTGAAACCCAGTTGGCTGCTGTTCTTGCAGTTGCTAGCTTTGGCGGTGATCGTCGGCTGTATCGCGCGCCCGCAGTTGGTTCAGCGAGGATTGACCGGCGAGATCACGGTTTTGGTGCTGGATAGCAGCGCCTCCATGGGCGCGACCGACGTTGCGCCGAGTCGGTTCGAAGAGGCAAAGCGACTTGCCCGGGCGGCAATTGAATCCGCTCGCCCTGGTGACCGCATCGCCATGGTCGAAGCAGGACCGGTGCCGCGCGTGGTGTTTTCACTTTCCAGCGATCCGGTCCGTCAATTGGCTGACCTGCAGTCGCTGCGAGTCACCGACGCAGAAACCGACGTTGGTGAAGCCATGCGGCTCGCCTCCGCAATCGTGTCGGGAACGGAAGGCGCGCGGATTGTTCTGCTCAGTGACGGCGTTTTTGAACGGATTGATGACTTCTCGCAAGGCAAGGCGTCCGTGCTGTTTCAAAGCATCGGGAAGTCCGGCGAGAACCTCGCGATCGATGCGTTTGGGGCGTCGGAATCACAAAAAGGCAAGCTCCTCTTCGCCAGCGTTCGAAACTTTGGCGACAAGGCGGTCACGACGAACCTTACGATTTTCGCCGATGGAAAGGTGATCGACTCGGCCCAAATTACAGTTTCGCCGCAAAAATCCCAGAGTCGAACCATCAACGTTCCCGCCGGATCCTTGTTGTTCGAGGCCAAGATTGATGCCAAAGACGGCTTGGCTGCAGATAACTATGCCGCCCTGTCGGCCGATCCAGCGGCCTCGTTACAAGTTCTGAAAGTTGGTGGCGAGGATCCGTTCCTGGATCGTGCGCTGGCCCTCGACCCTCGGTTGACGCTGGATCGCGCAGACTCGTTGCCGCTCGATGGCGGGCGCAGCTACGACATCGTCGTGTTCGACGGAGTACCGGCAGAGCCGACCACGAGTCGTGGCGTCCTGATTCTCGGGAAAGCGGGCACCGGCAGCCCGGTGACGGCAAGCGGCACTGCCAAGCGGCCCAGGTTCACTGGCGTAACCACGAATCCGCTCATGCAAGGAGTTGACCTAGATGGCGTCTTCATCGAGGAAATCGAAGTGGTGCAGCCGAAGGGAAGTGCGGAAGTTCTTGCCCGATCTGCCGCTGGCCCCTTGATCGTTGCCGACAAAAGGCCCAGTCAGCGCTCGGTGTACCTAGCATTCTCGCCGCTTGAAAGCGACTTCCCGCTCCAGATTGGATTCCCCATTTTTGTCTCGAACATGTTGGACTTCCTAGGTGGAGAAGCGGGCGAAGGACCGCTTGTCGTACCGGTTGGTCGACCATTTTCGCTGCCCGCAACCACCCCAACCGCGTCGCTCAAGGTGCCAGACGGAGACGATGTTCGACTGAAGTCGAACGGCGGCGCGGTGACGATTCGTGAGGCCAAGCGCGTTGGCACCTACTCGTTCCGAGCCGGGAACGCCGAGCGCAAGTTGATTGCCGTGCTCCAGAGCCCGCGCGAGTCGGCATTGGCCCCCGAACGAGAAATCGCGCTTGCCAAGAAACCGGTGAAATCGACCGATGCCCCGCTTCGGTTTGCCGATTTTTGGCAGCCGTTGGTGTTGCTTGGCCTGCTTGTGCTGAGCGCCGAGTGGTGGCTTTATGCGAGGCGAAGTTAGGTCATGCGCTTTACTCAGCCCGCGTTTTTGATCCTGCTTTTGCCGATGCTGGCCGGGCTCTGGTTCAGCTTTCGGCACGTGCACGGCATGGCAAAGGGCCGAAAGTGGTTCGCGTTTGTGCTTCGAGGCTTGCTCGCGGCGGCCCTAATCATTGCTTTGGCCGGGCCCGAGGATCGACGACCGAATCGCGGAGTTGCCACGATCTTCCTCCTGGATCGAAGCGATTCAATTCCAGAAGCTGATCGAAAAGTTGCCGAGCAGTTTGTGAGTAAATCGCTTCAGGCACTGGGGCCGGATGACGTTGGCGGAGTGATCGCCTTTGGAAAAATCCCGGCGGTCGACGCCTCGATGACCGGACGGCGAGAACTGGGTCGCGTTCAAACGTCGGTGGACGCGAGCGCTTCCGACGTTGCTTCCGCGATCCGGCTCGCAAGCGCAACCTTTCCCAGCGGAAAAGCGCGCCGGATCGTTCTGCTGAGCGACGGAAACGAGACCCGGGGCGATGCGGCTGGTGCTGCCCAAGTCGCCGCAACGGACGGAATCACCATCGACACCGTTGTGCTTCCGGGCCGGGAAAAGACAGCGGAAGCCGCCGTGATTGCACTTGATACGCCAGACGAGACTCGTCTGGATCGTCCGTTTGACCTGCTCGTGCGGGTGGAATCCACGATTAGCCAAAGCGCAACGCTGGATATAGACCGTAATGGGGCGTTGCTCAAGAGCGTTCCGGTGAAGCTCAGCGAAGGTGAGAACCGCATTCTCGTGCAAGACAAACTCGCGAGGACCGGAATACACCGCTATCGGGCAACGATCCGGGCCAAACAAGATGGCGATTCCCGCAACAACATTGGACTCGGATTCACCTCGGTGAAAGGTCGACCGCGTGTTTTGCTTGCCCAAGCGGACACCGCCCGCCGCGAACTTTTGACTGCGCTCGTCGCTGAAGGCTGGACAGTGGACCTGCGTACCGCGGCTGACTTGCCGTACCGACCGGAGGAGTACTCAACTTACGACGCGATCTTCTTTAACGACATCAGCGCGGACACCGTGTCGGAGAGCCAAATGCGAATGGTCCACGCGGCAATCCGCGACGCCGGAGTCGGCTTCGGGATGGTTGGTGGCGAAAACAGCTTCCTCCCCGGTGGCTGGTATGGCACGTCGATCGCGGAAGCATTGCCAGTCGATCTCAACGTTCGGCAACGGAAGAGTTTTCCCAGCACGGCCATTGCCATCATGGTGGATTCCTCCGGTTCGATGAGCGCCGTCGAGGATGGCTTTCCCAAAATTCGGCTCGCCGCGAAAGCAGCCGAACAGACCGTGCGCATGCTCTCCAACTTCGACAAAGCCGCTGTAGCATCGAGCAGCGATGGGATTGAGTTCGTCGTTCCGATGCAAAAGCTGATCAACAAGTCCAGCGTCATCAGCCAGGTTCAACGATTGGACGTCAATGGTGGAGGCATCTACGTTTATCCGACGATGGTGAAGGCCGAGGAAGTCCTTAGCAAAGATGATTCGAAGGTTCGGCACCACATTCTGCTCGCCGATGGCGCGGACTCGAATTCGCAGGAAGGCGCCATTGCGGTGGCCATGCAGATGCGGGCAAACAAGATAACCACCTCGGTGGTGAGTATTGGCTCTGGCAAGGATGTCGCATTCTTAAGGTCGCTTGCCGCCGCCGGTGGAGGGCGGTTCTATCTGGCCAACCGAGCTTCGCAATTGCCGGCGATCTTCACCCAAGACACGGCGGTGATGAGTCGATCTGCGATTGAAGAGGGAGCATTTTTGCCGCGATTGGTGGGTGGCGATGACCTACTGAGTGGCATTTCAGCGACCCCGCCTCTTCTCGCGTACTGCCTTACCGACCGGCGTCCGCTTGCGAAAACGTCGATGCTTGCGAAACAGGATGACCCGCTTCTCGCAACTTGGCAGTACGGACTCGGAACATCGCTTGCGTTTACCAGCGACGCGACTGCCCGATGGGCGAGAAACTGGATCGGCTGGCCCGGCTTTGGGGCATTTTGGTCACAGGCAACACGCGCCATTTCCCGGCGAAACACTCTGAACCAGTATCAGGCCGTGGTCACCCAAAGCGCGGGCAAGGGGCAGGTCGAAATTGCAGCGTCCGACAGTCTCGGTAACCCGGTGATCAACAACGAAGCTAAAGTTCGAGTTGTTGGACCGACGGGTAAGGCAGCCGATGTGCCGATGACACAAGTTTCCCCAGGGCGGTTCACCGGCAGTTTCGAAGCTGGAGACATTGGCAGCTATCTGGTGACGGTCGCGGAGCCCGACCCGAAGGGCGGCGTTCGGTCTCGCACGACCGGCTTCAGCTTGCCGTACCCAGCGGAGTACCGAACAGTTCGGCCGAATCGTCCCCTGTTGGCGCGGATGAGCGAAGTCACCGGAGGGAAAGTTCTGACGAATCCGAACGAGGCGGTTCGAGCAGTGAAAGATCCTGGGGAATCCGTTTCCGAACTCTGGATGTACTTTGTCCTGTTCGCTGCCGTGCTGCTTCCGCTGGATATCGGCGTCCGCCGCGTGGCGCTTCCGCTACGCGAAATCTTTGGAAAACTGGCGGCGAAATTGAAGCGAGCCCCGGCTCCGGTTGCCTCCGAAGAGCGAGTGGACCGGCTTCAGCAAGCAAAGGCACGGGCCACCACGGTCACCGTAGAACCAGGAATAAAGGTCGAGGCATCTGCGCCAGCGGCAAATCGGCCAAAGCCGCAAGTCCCGGTACCGGAGTCGAAAGCAACCTCGGAAACCCTACTTGCGGCAAAACGAAAGCGTAAGTCCGGCGAATAAGGAGTTCAGGCCAATCGCTGAATCGCGGTGTCAAGCGCAAAACCAAACTCTTCTTTCAGCTTCGCGACGAGTTCGGGCATGCTGGCCGGATCTTCTTTCCGAGCCGTTCGTTGCTCGTCAATGAGCTTGAGCAACTGCTTCACTTCACCCGTGCTAGGTTCGTCGAGCAACTGCCAAACCGTGAGCCAATCGGCTTGTTGTTGCTTTTGAATTCGCACCACCATTCCGCGCGCGTCGGCGAGGTTGTCGGCGGTTGGTTCAATAAGTCCCAGTAACGCCCTGAGCCCTTCGCGGTAGCGCGGCTTCATGGCGTCGCTGACGGGCAGCCGACCAAAGTCCCCTTCGTGAAGAAGCACTTGCATGTGGAGCGGGGAGATCTTGACCACCCAACCGAGGATCTGTTCGCCGTTCATGATGCCTTCCGGCTGCCGGGCGTGAAGCTCGACCGTCCATCCCTTCGGCGCCTGGTTGCTGTGAACCTCGAACCTTCGGCCCCCCAGCGGCTTCACGATGATTGCGTTCAGCCACGCGCCGATTTTGAGGTGGTTTGACGGGGTGGATTCCATGCTCCATTGTGGCGTGAATCGCTTGACTTAGGTTGTAATCACCGGTTCACACCCGCGAGAAGCCGCACTATACTGGGGCAGAAACATGCTCATTCCGCCGGTGCCTATGCTAGAAAACGAACGACTGCGTCCACAGTTCCACTTCACGGCCCGCAGCGGATGGCTGAATGATCCCAACGGCTTGGTCTACGATCGCGGCGAGTATCACCTCTTCTACCAACACAATCCGCATGGCACGGAGTGGGGGAACATGACTTGGGGGCACGCGGTGAGTTCGGACCTGTTCCACTGGAAAGACCTACCGCACGCGATTGAGCCAGACGCGCTCGGAACGATTTTCTCCGGCTCGGCGATCATCGATGGCAAGAACGAAGCGGGCTTTGGCAAGCGCGCCATGTTGTGCTTTTACACCGCCGCCGGTGGCACAAACGAAGAATCAAAAGGGAAGCCGTTCACCCAGTGCCTCGCATATTCGAAAGATGGCCGAACGTTTACGAAGTATGTGGCTAATCCAATTGTTCCAAATATTGAAGGTGCCGATCGCGATCCGAAGATTGTTTGGGATAGCGAGCACCAGCAATGGCTAATGGCCCTGTACTTGGAATATGCACCCAACTCGGGAAAGCGGGGTGGCTATTTCACTTTGCTAAGTTCCACCAACTTGCTGAGCTGGACCAGGATTTCGGACTTTCCGCTCGGGGTTGGCGACGAGTGTCCGGACTTCTTTCAACTACCTGTGCCAGGAGCGAAGGAGAAGAAGTGGGTCTTTAGCGTTGCCAACGGCAACTACATGATTGGCAGTTTCGATGGCAAAACGTTTCACCCAGAAACTCCCGTGCTGCCAACCAACTTCGGCAACGCGGCATACGCAGCTCAAACTTACAGCAACGTGCCACGAGGTGAAGTGATTCAGATTTCTTGGATGCAGGGATCAAACTTTCCAGGATGCAGTTGGAATCAACAGATGTCGGTACCGAACCGGCTGCAACTGAAGCAGACGGCAGAGGGCCTACGTTTAGCCATGCTGCCGGTGAAGCAGATCGAGAAACTCCGGGTTCGAGAGATTCCCGTGCTTGGGCAAGAGGTTTCTGTTCCAAGCGGTCTTATCGACTTTTCCGGCGAATGGCGTGGCGCCTTGGATTTGCAGATCAATGGTATCGACATTCACTTCGACCCCGGAACTCAGAAGCTCCGCGCGTTGGATAAAGAAGCGGTGCTTGCTCCGTCAAGCGGCAAGTTCAAACTCCGGATTCTTGCGGATGTCACGTCGCTCGAAATCTATGCGCAAGATGGACTCGCGTGGATGCCGCTATTTCATCTGCCTAAGCCTGGCGATTTCAAGGGAATTCGGTTCCTTGGCGATTCGGGAAACAAAGGCAAATTCCGCGCGTTCGAACTAAAAGGTGTCTGGGGCGACGACGGTAGATAGTCTCTGGCTTAGCCAATCGATGTGCGAGTTCGCGCTAGGATGAGTCGGAGAACCACGGGTTTAGGTTGTGCCCCATCGAACTAAATCTCCCTTCAGCGTGGCGCACACCGGGCCACCTTTGGCAGCGGTACAGTGTATCGTCGCATGAATGTTTCCCGTTGCAAGTTGATCGTGGGTGACCGAACCGAGAGGGATTTTTGCCCGCCGAAATCCGACCCAGGCTGGCCCGTGGAAGTATCCCCAGCATAGGTAAGCAAATCGCTCCTGAGGAGTTCCATGCGCAAACGGTCCGAGAAAATTCGGTCGCTCGCCGGAAAGATCAACGCGGAATTCAAGTTCAAAAGTGGCGGTCTCGATCGGAAGCTTCACGGCCTGCACCACTTCTTTCCCGCGCTGAACGCCCAGCCAAATCTGCCCGTGCCCATTCCAATCGGATGCAGGCATATCTACACAGTGAAACACCGCCTTAACTTTTCTTTCGTCAGCCATCTTACAACGTAGTCTATCGCCCGGCTAAACTCGGCGCATGCACGTTGCGGTGGTCGGATTGGGTTTTGGGGAGGCGTTTGTACCGATCTACAAGGCTCACCCGCAGGTGTCACGTGTAACGATCTGCGACTCAAACGCAGAATCTGCTCATCGTGTGGCTCATCAATACGAGATCGAAAATTTGGCTTCCGATCTCGATGCTGTATTGGCAGACGAATCCATCGATGCCGTGCATCTTCTGACACCTTTACCCCTCCACGTTTCACACACCATAGCGGTGCTTGGGGCTGGCAAGCACTGCGCTTGCGCGGTCACCATGGCTATGTCGCTGTCCGAAATCGACCAGATCATCCTGGCAACGAAAGTTGCTCACCGCAACTACATGATGATGGAAACAGCGGTGTACACCCGGGAGTTTCTGTTTGCGCTCGACCTCCTGAACCAGGGCGAGTTGGGAGAGATTACGTTTCTTCAGGGGGACTACTACCAAGACCTGGAAGCCCCGTATCCGGACTACTGGCGCCGCGTGCCGCCGATGCACTACGCCACCCACGCTTTGGCGCCGCTATTGGCACTTGCGGAAACCACGGTAAGCCGAGTTTCATGCCTTGGCGTTGGTCGCCTCCGGCGGGATATCTGCGATGATCCCACGAGCCCGTTCCCGATGCAAACGGCTCACTTTCAGCTCAATGATTCCGCCGCCGTAGCGCAAGTGAACCGCGCCTGGTACCAAACTGCTCGCCCATACACTGAGTCCTTCAGCGTTTATGGCGATCGAAAGGGCTTTGAATGGCAACAACTGGAGCATGAAGAGCCGCTGGTGTTTGAACTAGAGCCGGTTCAAAACGAGCATCGGTGGCGCCACTGCCATGCGACACGAACTTCCGTTCCCTTTCGTCCGGATTTACTCCCGGCAGAACTGGCGCAATTTGCCGATGGTGGCCACGGCGGATCCCATGCGCACTTGGCACACGAGTTTGTGATGTCGATTGTAGAGGGCAGAAAGTCGGCCATCGACGAAATCGTCGCCGCCAACTGGTGCGCTCCCGGAATCTGCGCGCACGAGTCCTCTTTGCGGAATGGTGAGTGGATCGACGTGCCGCGGTACGTGTAACGCTCACAATTTATGCTTTGGCAAGCCAAACTGGATGTGCCAAGTTCAGCTCGCCAAAGTCCGAAGTTAGCAGGGACCTATTCGTTGTCCTTGTCCTTGTCCGCGTCGATCGGGTTGAACGGGGCGGCCTTTGGGTCGACAATGGTGTTTTGGGCGGATGCGATTAACCACTGCTTGTCCCTTCGGAGCATGGTGAAGGTGAGTCGGTTCAGGTTCTCGGGCATCACACGGCCGTCGGGAGTTTTGTAGGAACCCATTTTCAGCGTGCAAACCGCAACCGCCATGGTCTCGCCGAATCCCCGAATCTCAACCTTCTGAATGGATTGCGGAACGCCTTTGAACATCAGCTCAAAGTAGACGGCGTGTGCCTTGACCACGTTCGCCTTCCCGCGCCAGCACATTCCGACCACGTTGACCCAGTTGCATTGCTCATCGAGCTGCTTGCCGTAAAGGTCGACATCTTGCGTGTTCCACGCCTTTTCCATGTTGGCGAGAGTGGTAGAAATGCCGTCGATTCCTGGCTTATCCAGGTTGGTGGAAGTTACTTTTGCGTTCATGAGAGAAGTTTGAAGGGCGGCCAAGGCAAGGATGGTGCTGAAACTTAGCATGGTCTGAGTATGCGGAGCACCTTCTGGCGAACTCCTAGTAAGAATCCGACAATTTGCTCAGAACCAAGTTTGGTGCCGCGCCCGCGAGTTCACGAAAGTCGTGAACCAAGTGCATCTGGTCGTGGTACCCAAGTTCCGCCGCAATCTCACCCCAGGTGCTTTCGAGTTGCTCCCGACGTAGCCGAACGGCGGTTTCAAACCTTCGGACTCGCCAGAATCGCTTTGGCGAAACCCCGACCTGCTGCAAGAACAGGCGTTGCACTTGCCGTGCGCCGAAGGGGGTGTCGACGAGCCAGTCGTCCAGCGGTGCTCCCGTGTGAGGCGCGGCCAAAATGGAGCGGAGCCATCGACTGGGATCGGACCGCCGGGCTTCGGCCGCGTGGACGAAGGGCCTTAATGTCTGTTCCGCTTCCTCAACTGCCTTTTCGAACGAGCTACATTGCCCCAATCTTTCGCGCAATCCCTGCAAGCAAACCGCCTCTAGGTCGACCGACGTGCCGGCGATTTCTTGCATGGGTAGTTGGAACAACTCATAGAAGGCTGTGGGCCGGAACACGATGGTGAAGTTGCGAAGCCTTCCAACTCGATTGAGTCGAATCGGGGCGACCGCCTGCAATCCGACCAGGGTAGCCGGAGCCGCGCGAAACCGGTTCGATTGCAAAAGGTCTTCGACCTCGTACTGATCCTCCAAATAGAACTCGCAGAACTGAGTCAGCCGCGCCGGGCTAATGAAGCTGTCCACCATCGCCCCGGGCTCGCAAACCCGATATTGGTAGCGCCGAACAAAAGGCGCAAGTAGCGGAGATGGCAAGAGGGTTTGGACCATGGCACCGAGGGGTAGGAATCAGGCCGAAGTCTTCTCGACGAGATCGGGACGATATCGAATCTTCGTCCAATATTCGACTCGCACGTCCTCGTCAATGTCGACGCCAGGTTGGCCATAAAGCCGATCGCCTCCCGCGCGCTTTGGACCGCTGATCCAATACTGCTCGCCGGTTTCCATGTCGTAATAGTTCGCCTTATAGCCACCCATCAGGCTCTGGAAGCTCTTGTCCTGATAGTAAATCGTCTTTCGGGTCTTCGAAAACGTCACCCGCCCAATCCGCCCCCGGCCACCCAAGCCTCCGGCCTTGTTTTCGATATACATGATTCGGCTTTGCATTTCGATTCCGAGGTCAGCGACCCCGCAACCGGTCGCCTGTACATTGCATTATGCATGCGGCTACCTCCAATCAGCGGCCACGAATCAGGCGGATAAATCCGTGGAACAGCACGATAGCGGTGAAGACAACCCCGCGCGGTAGTAGCAACCAAGAAAACTTCGCCACCCCCGAGCTTCCGGATCCCAATTGACGAGCAAGTCGCGAAAGGTAGGCAACGCCGTGAGGGCGATCGACAAGTCGATCAATCCACGTTTCCGGGATCCCCGCCCGCCCACAGGAGATCCCTGCCAGGGACCCGGCGATGGAGCCGACCGTATCTGTGTCACCGCCCAGCCGGACGACGGCTTCAATGGTCGTGCGAAAGTCGCCGAAGTGGACAAACCAGGCGGCAACCGCGGCGGGAATCGTCTCTAGCACGTAGCCGGAGACCTCTTTTTGTCGGCCTCTATCGGTTAGCGCCAAGTCCAGATTTCCCGATTCGCAAGCGGCCAGAGTTCTTTGCACCGCCTCATCCCAGTCCGGTCCGTTTCCAGAATCCCGCAGGATTTGCTCCAGTTGGGCAAGGCTCGGTCGGATTTGTTGCAGCGTGAGGAACGCGGCGAGTTCGGCTACCGCCTGGGCACCGAACACCGCACGCGGGTCTCGATGGGTGATGCGCGAGGAGGATTCGACAAAGCGAGCCCGGACGTCCGCGTTTTCGGCGTGAACCACGCCGATCAGGGCCGACCTCATGGCCGCCCCGTTTCCGGCAGAAACAACGCCGCTGCGGGAGCTCGGGACGCCGCAATAGAGACGAACAATGCTGCGCAGCGTCGCCAGCCCGCACCCCGCCGGGAAGCAAAGAAGCCAGCACTTGAGCCGGTTCGCCAGTACCCGCCCAAACTTGTCCGCGTCGTCCCGGGCCTCGATCAGGGCCTGGGCAACGAACACCGTATGATCGGTGTCATCGCTGACCATGCCGCGCCCGAAGACGAGGTGATGTTCCAAAGGAAGCTTGAGCCTCCGCGCAATCCGCGTCGGCGCCAGCCCCTCGAAGGGAAGCCCAATCGAGTCCCCCATCGCGCAACCTAGCAAACAGCCTTCGATCGCGCTTTCTTTAGTCATCAGCCGTTCGTAAGATGCTTACGGAAGGGTGTTCCCGGCCGCGAGGTAGATGGCGTACCAGTCCTGGCGAGAGAGCTCGATCTTCATTGCATCCGCGACCTGAGTCACGCGATCAACGTTCGTTGTCCCAAGGACCGATTGGATCTTTGCCGGGTGGCGCTGGATCCAAGCGATGGCGAGGCCCGTCTTCGTGATCCCGTACTTTTCGCAAAGCTCGTCCATCGCCTTGTTGAGCTCCGGGAACTTGGGGTTGTCGATGAAGACGCCATCGAAGAACCCGAACTGGAACGGCGACCACGCCTGGATGGTGATCTTCTTCAGCCGGCAGTAGTCCAGCACCCCGCCGTCTCGATCGATCGAGTTGTCGATCTTTGTGTTCGCGGCGATGCCTTGGTCGATCGGGCCGGTATTGGTGATGCTGAGCTGAATCTGGTTCGCGCAGAGCGGGTCGGGCAACGACGCCTGCAAGAGCTCAATCTGATTCGGGGTGAAGTTGCTGACGCCAAAATGACGCACCTTTCCGCTCGCCTTGAGCGTGGCGAACGCCTCCGCCACCTCGTCTGGCTCGATGAGCGCATCCGGACGGTGAAGGAGCAGGATGTCCAAGTAGTCGGTCTTCAGGCGCTCCAAAATTCGGTTCGTCGAATCCAGAATGTGCTCTTTGCTGAAGTCGTAGCAGCCCTTCCGAATGCCACACTTGCTCTGCAAAATCAGCTTGCTTCGCTCGAGGCCCAATCGCGCAATCGACGCGGCAAAAACTTCCTCGCAACTCCCTCCGCCATAGATATCGGCGTGATCGTAAAAGTCGATGCCGAGGTCGTACGAGGTCTGAATCAGCTTATCCAGGGCGGCCGGCTCCATCCCGCCGATCCGCATGCACCCAAGCGCGACCTCCGATGCCTCAATGCCCGACTTACCGATCTCAAAACGCTTCATGCGTACAGGTTACACCTCGTGACCGCACCTTGCTCCAGATTCCATTCTCGGGTTGCGGTACGCGAAACCTCATCACGTTCTCAGCGAATCATTCGGAAGCCAGCATCGAAAGTCAACGACCGGCGCGATCTGCCTCTATCTGTGACTAATCACAAGGAGTAGCCTAGGTTGCTAACTGCGGCGAATCCGACCGGAGGAAAGTCACTTCCACGATTGAAAAGTTGACGCCGGGGAAGGGCATCCAAGTGGAGAACGTCCCTCATATCGCTCTACTGTACCAATCACTTCACGCTATCGGCTAACCGCTTCGCGGCCAAAAACTTCCCAGACTTGAACATTTCCATCCCTTGCTGAAAGTTCAGAACCAACGGTCTGGCGTCGTCAACGGACATTGCATGCAACTTTGCGTACGCCGCAGAAAGAGACTTTCGCGCCGCTAACTGCAGCGCAATCTCTCTCGCCACAAGAGAGTCGGTATTGCGCACCCGAACCTCCATGCTCGACTTCCGTGGAATCGAAATCGTGGTGCCTCGCTCCAGCCCATCCGCGTCCGCCCGCCGAACACTTCGCCAGCCGCCGCGAGTTTTGACCTCGAAATCGTACGTTCCCTTCGCAAGCTGCCGCATCTTCACCACGGGCGCCTTCTCCGAGGTCGAAGAATTGAAGAGCAGAAACCGGCGTTCGGCCCCAGCCAGGGCAGATTCATACCCATCCAGCGGATTCAAGTTCAAAACCATCACGTCCGGACTGCTGGAGTATCCGAGGGCCTCATAAAGCCAGTAGTTCCAAAGCGAGGTCGACGAATACAAAATCGGCGCCCCGGTATGCCCGCCCGGTGCCTCAAACGTATAGAACGGCTCGATCGGCAAATAGGGGGAGCGCAGCGCGTCCTTGCCCGCATGTTCCAGAACCACCGGCGGCCAACTCGCGGAGTAGAACCCAGCGCTGTTTAATCGATTCAAGTTCGAAAGCCGAACAAGCAGGTCACGGTAGGGCGCGTCCGGCACATTCGCAAGCACCCACGCGATGCAAAGATTCGCCTCCGTCGTCTCCCATGGGGTCGGGTTATAGGCGCCGCCATGCGGGAAGAAAAGGCCCAAGCTGGAGAGTTGCGAAGCCACCGGGCCAATCTCGTCCTCAAACCACGGCGTCAACCGAAGAAGCGTGGCTAAGAAGTGTCGCCCGAAAGTCTTATATCGAGGATCCTTCGTTGCTTCGTAGAGCTTGTATGACGCCACCGCACCGTACGAATTCCCGAACAACTCCGTAATCGGAAAGTCTGCCGGGTCGGAATAAGAGCGCTGATACTTCTTGTTCTCTACCGAGAATTGCACTCGATTGAACAGCGACTCAAGCGAACGCTTTGCCTCCTCGAGTTTAGTTTTGTCGCCATCAATTTCGTGGGCCCGCAAAAGGATGTAGGCGTACTGACCCGCTTGCCACGGTTCATAGACCACCCCTAGCTCTGGAACATCGTTTTGAATCGCCGGCAGCTTGGTCTCGGTGTTCCACCATTGCGGAAAGCTGTAAGAATTCTTGCTAGCGAGCTCTTCCAGCCCGCGCGTTCCCATAAGAAAGCGCCCCGCAACGCTCGGATTGAACTCGCTGGCACCCGCTGCGTCCGATGCGCGCAAAGATTCAATGGAAAACCACAACGTCTGCCAAGACATCGCGAGCGATCCCGTCCCGTAAGGATTCCAGCCGATGAATCGATCGCGCTCGTTAAAGTAAACCGGCAGTTGGTCCAGTTTCCGTCGCGCCGCAATCCCGTCCGCCTTGTTCGGGTTAACCCGAAGGTACAGCATGGAAGGCGAGAGGTGATTATTCGTGGTTGAAAAGTCCGAACCAGCCTGGCCAATGTGCGATGGATGGGTCAAGACGCGCTGGATCGGCGGCACCAAATTCAGCGGTCCATCGTTCCAAGGACGGTCGATTTCGGCGGAAGCATCGACCCTTCGGAGCGTTGCCATGAGGCTGCGCGCATGCTCTTCCCAACTCGGCGCACGCTGCGGGGCACCTTGCTCCGGATGAAGCGGTGCGGCAAGCTCGATCGACCGCGCAAGCGCCTCCATCCGCGTCGGTTTTGCTGGGTTCTGGCGGGCAACCACGTGCCAAACCAGTTGCACTCGGCCCGGGCCGCACTGAGTCTGATGCGTTGCAAAAGACCGGAGGCCGAGCATCGTCTGCCCGTTTGCCGTGTGCGCAACCACGCGCGCATCCAAAAACCGCCGCGGCGTCGCGATACCAAACCAAGTGGCCGGCGTCATGTCGAAAAACGCGACGGCCTCGGCATTCTGCCGCCAAGCATAAGCCGCCGGTAGCCCCGCGCCATACACGTTGTCGCCATAAATGCTCATCGGTCCTTGCTCGCTCGTGACCGTCGCCGTCGGCGCTAGCATCCCCAAAAGGTTAGTTTCTCCCGTAATGCCAATGGGCTGGTCGAGCTGGCTTGTGAGTTCGAACCGGATGGACGGGCGGTTGGGCGCGGAATCGACCCGGAGCGACCAAGTTGCGCCTTTAAGTTGAACCGTCTTTTGCCCAGCTCCGGTCTCTATGAAGCTAAGGGTTCCATCGCCGCTTGCCAAGGGGCTCTCGATTCCGCTCAGAACGCTCTGCCAAATCCCGCCGACCTTGGCATCAACTCCGATTTCCTTCAGCGACCGCCCAATGGTCGCCCGAGTTTCGCCAGCTTGCAACACGTAGCTCGTGGCAACCTTCTGCGGCCGAGCTTGGTGTGCCTCCGCCGGAACAGACGGGGGCACGGCGAGCCACATGAGTTGCAATATCACGATGACTAAGTATAGGGGAACCTATGGCCACCCGCAACTTCGCGCGAAGTATCTCGGTTGTTTGGGTCTGCGAGTCGCTTCTGCGCTGTTGCAAATCGACAAAGCACGTGGCTATACTGAACTATATGGTTCAGTATAGCCAATCCCAGTTCGATGCCTCCTTCGGCGCGCTATCCGACGCCACCCGTCGAGGCATCCTGCAACAACTCGGGCGAGAGGACGCCTCCATCACCGCCCTCGCCGAACAGTTCCGAATGACCCTGACCGGCATGAAGAAGCACGTCGGCGTGCTGGAACAAGCGGGACTGGTGACCACCGAAAAGGTCGGCCGCGTGCGCACCTGCAAACTTGGCCAGCGCGGATTGGAAGATGAAGCCGCCTGGATCGAGGGCTACCGCCAACTCTGGGCGGCGCGCTTCGATGAGTTGGATCGGGTCGTCGCGGAGATGAAGCGAAGGGAGGAATCCAGTGGACGAAAGTAAACAAGATGGCGCGACGGACTGGAGACACTTTTCGCCGCCAGAGGGCTACACCGAGCGGGACATCGCGCTTCTCACCGAACAACTCCAGGCCATCTGTGGCCAGCCGCTAACCCGCATCCGGCAACTCTATGGCGATGTGTTTGAATTCGGCGTTCAGCGCCCCCAGAAAAATCGAAAGGGGGACGATGTCAACTGGGCCGATTTCCGCCTTTCGATCATCTGTGCAGACTGGCGTGTGGTCCAGCGTGGTCGAATCATTCTCGCCTCGAGAGAGTATCGCGACGAGACGCATTTAGTCAGCGATTTTGATGAATCGCCTGAAACTCCGCAAATCGCGGAATCGCGGCGGATCGCACGAGAATTCTTTGACGCGGTGACGGAAGGCAAATTCATCGTCCAATCCGTTGTCGTCCGCGATCACGCAGATATGGTGATCCGGCTGTCCGAAGATCTGGTGATCGAGAGCTTCTCCAGTTCTTGCCAAAACGAAGATTCTTGGCACTTTTGCAATGATAACGCCAAAGTAAGCGGACTCATCAGTGCCGCAGCGTGCTATATCGGGACATTTAATGAAAGAGACTGAAGAAAACCGCACCGAAGTGCAACGCAAATCCGAGCGCGAGCTCGTCGTCACCCGCACCGTCAACGCCCCCGCGCACCTCGTGTTTGAAGCCTGGACCAAAGCCGACCTCTTCCGCCAATGGTGGGTCCCCAAGTCGTACGGGCTAAACCTGGTCTCCTGCCAGCTAGACGTGCGCCCAGGCGGGCAATACCGCCTCGCCTTTCTCCACGAAGGTTCCACCATGGAGTTCTTCGGCACCTACCTAGAAGTTACCCCAAACACCCGCCTCGTCTGGACCAACGAAGAAGCCGAAGGCGAAACCATCACCACCGTGACCTTCGAAGAAACCGCCGGCCAGACCCTCATCACCGTGCACGACCTGTATCCGTCCCCCGAAGCCGTCGACACCGGATCGACCGGAGCAATGCCAGAGGTGCTGAACCAACTCGACGAGCTTCTCGCCTTACTTAAGTCAAAAGAGCAAACCGGATGAAACAACGCATCGACAGCAGCGCGAAAGCTAAAGAGAATCCGCCCGCTGAGCTATTAGTAGCAATGACAGGTAAGGCAAGTTCGGCTAAGGCTGCTACCGGCGACAAGCCCGTTTTTGACTATATCGCTAGCTTGCCGCAACCTCAGCGCGACATCGCCGAACGAATCGATGCCCTCGCCGCCGAAACCTTGCCGGGTCTGCACCGAGCCGTAAAGTGGGGAATGGCCTACTACGGGGTCGATGGCGGCTGGTGCTTCTCGTCTGGCGCCTTCGTCGGCCACCTAAAACTGATGTTCATCAAGGGCACCGAGCTTCAACCCGAGCCGCCCGTAACCCCCATCGGCATGGGCAAAGCCACGCGCGGCGTCGAGCTCGCTTCCGTCGAAGAAATCGACGAAACCCAACTGGCATCGTGGATGAAACAGGCCGCGACAATGCCGTTTATCGGAGGAAAGAAGCGCTAGCTTCGGCGCGGGGCCCTCAAACCAGGGGAAGGGCGGAGATCGCCGAAACCGCGGCCGCAATCCGGTCGGCATCTGCCCTACTGCTGAACTTGAGGAGCGGCAACACGATCGGCCTCTTCGTCCCCACAAACGCTACCGAATAGACTAATCCGTCGATATCCTCGGTCAAAACAGAAACCCCCGTCGCACCCTGAAAATCGATGGCTTCCTTCCCGTGCCGAAGAACCGTCGAGCCTCGCTCAAGGGTGTACGGCGTCCTTGAGCCGCGCAGGTAAAAGGGAACCGCCAAAAGCAGCAGCCCGGCAAACCCAAACAAGAACCCGGCCCCCGCCGAATCCCAAGCGCCACCACCCTCAATCAAGCCACTGAAAGGATGGTTCTTCCAGATGAAGAAACCGATTCCGAGCGACAAAACCGCAAGCACCCCCGCTCCGACGCATTGAGAAACCCTCGCACCCTTCGCCGGCCAATACTGCAGCGACGAGGGTTGCTCGGAAAACTCAACGCCCCTCACCCAATACCGCCTCAATCCGCCAGAGCCGGGTATTCCCATGCCTATACGCTACCGGATGACCCACGCTTTCCGGAGACGTTTTCGAAGACGGTCCGAGGTTTGTCCAGCGGTTCGTTTAACTGTTCCTCTTCGATCCCACGGAAAAGCCGCCATGTCTTGCGAAACTTGAAAATTCCACTTGAAATACTTGCGGCATTTCCAGGTGCAGTTTCGTCAGTTAGAGCATGAAAGATATAGTTTGGACGTCATCAACCGCAAACACCCCTGCTCTGATACAGGTGAAGTCAATCCTGGAAGATGCTGAATTGTGCATTTTACTGCGAGATGCCGTACGTCTTGGAAGAACCACCACACTTGAAGAATACGACAAAAACACACCGAAATTCCAAAGGGGGCAAGCTGCATATCTGAAAATCTGCAATCAGCTTAGGAAGGCCCTCGGTCGGACAAATTGGACTGAGGAACATCCCGACAACCAGCAATGTTTTGTCTTGCCAACTGAACGAGACAACTTTCCGGTTCGATTGACCTACTTCGCTGGTCGACTCGACACGGAAAAGCGGTTCTTCCGTATTAATCCTAAAGGAAAGCTGACAAAGCTAAGTTTGGCCAAAAATCGGGAACAAATGACTTTCATGGATGACCCGAACTTTTGGAATGAAGATCAAAAACCTTCAGATGACCCCGAGCTAACACTCTTTCTAATGTCCGCCTGGGACTGGCAGAGGGTGGACGAAACTTCGTGCATTGTATTCCGAACCTGGATCGCATTTTGCGACACCGCTTTGAACCGAAAGGGCAAGCCCCAAGACGAAAGCGATGAAGCGAGATTCACTCGCGCAACGGTTGTTGCTTATCGCAAGCTGGATGACTTTAAGTATGAAGGTGCGGTAACGCTTTCGGACGCCCCAGAACCCATCAAAAGCAGCCCCGTGGTCTTTGAGCTTTCTGACGTAGAAGAAGAAGATGGGCGAAATTAATGGCCGTTCAAGATAGCCGAGGCCCTACGATGATCAATCCATCACGACTAATTGCAGCCCGGGAATACCGAGGATTATCAAAGACAGAGTTGGCACCTAAAATTGGTGTTACGGTCCAAGCCCTTACCAACTATGAAAAGGGAGATGATCAACCAAAGCCAGAGAATTTAGCTTCTTTAGTTCGAGAGCTGCGTTTTCAGCCCGAGTATTTTCAGTGCGGCGATTTCAACAGCATTCCGGCTGAATCTGTTACCTTTCGGTCTAGAAGAAGCCTCACGTCTAAAGTTCGCCGTATGGCGGTTTCCCGGAGCAAGCATGCGTCAGATATCGTCTCCCCCGCGTTTCGACAACGGTTCAGACTCCCTGTTTTAGACCTACCAGATCTCACGGGAGAGACGCCGGAAAAAGCTGCTGAGTTACTGCGAAGTGCTTGGAATCTAGGACAAGCGCCAATCGATAACGTTGTCCATTTGCTAGAATCAAAAGGAATTGAATTCTATTGGATGAGTATTGACTCGCCCTGCGTTGATGCTCTTAGTTATTGGGTGAATGGTCAGCCATTTGTCTTTCTTAACAGTTTCAAAGAAGCTGGTGAGCGAGCTCGATTTGATGTCGCCCATGAACTCGGGCATTTGATACTACATCGACACACCCAAGACGTTGAAGACGACTCACTAGCGATTGTCTGCAGACCTATTGACGTTCAATCCAAAGAAGTAGAATGTGAAGCTGACCGATTTGCATCCGCATTTTTACTGCCAGAGGATCAATTTATTAAAGAGGCTCCGAAGTCCTATGCGCTTTCTGACTATATGCCTCTCAAAAATAGATGGAAGGTTTCAATTCAAGCGATGGTCCGCAGAAGTTACGATCTTGGCTTAATTACCCGCTATGTCTACGAACAGAATTGTAGGACCGTATCCGCGAGGGGTTGGAGAACCAAGGAGCCGGGTGAATTATCTCGGGAACAATCGTCAATACACTCTTCCATGTTGGATAAGCTTTTAAGTAAGGGGATCTCTGCTGACGAATTTGCTAGGGAAATGTGCTTGGGATTCACCGATTTTTTTGAACTAGTGCCTGCAGCAATTCACTTTGCGACGGTGCCGAGTTGTTTTGATAGGACGAGATGAAGATTCGCGGTAAGGAGGAAAGCTTGTCGCATCTAAACTTGACGTCTGGCGACTGGACTTCCGCTAAAGGTTCTCTTTGATCCTGCACCTGGCCGTTTCTTTGCAATCTGACTGTTGTGGCGTGATAGCTTTGTCGTCTCCGATTGAGGAGCGGCGCATCAGGCACGGCAAACGCTCTGGCGAATACCGGATCCCAAGGTGCTGAACAAAATCGACGTCGCAGCAAGTATCGCTTCGGTGGTAAGGACACTTGGCATTGCCGATTTGCCCATTTTCCGCTCGCGCGGAAGGTATGTAGGTATTAAAGCACGAACTTACCGAGGTCAACATTGAAAGGCATCGCCAAAACTGACTAGGGTAGCTCGGTCATCTTTAGCTCAAGTGTAAAGTAATCATTTTTGAGCGAGCGAAACCGGCTGACTACGTCAGGAACTACCATCTTCCAATCGAGGAAAGTGAAACCATCTATTGCTCTTTTTAGTCTGTCCACTTCGAAGCCCAAATCGGAAACTAGGAACTTCGCCTCTTGGAACTTATCTTTGATGGTGTCTCGTTCGTCCTCGATTTCGGCAAGTTCGTTCTTTGTCTGTTCCAGTTCTTGAGCTAGAATGGATACTCGTCGCCTCGTTTCCGCCAATTCGTCTTTTGTTGCTTTTAGGTCAGCCGACAACTCCTCTGTGTTGATACTTGCTGCTTGTAGACGTCGTGACTCGGCCATCGAGTCCGCAAGTTGACGTTTCAATGTAGCCGTGCTTGTTGCCGATCTAAATACCTCGTTAAGCTCTTTCAGCGGTAATTGCTTATCGGAAGTTAACTTGTAAACTTTGCCATTCCAGGTGAGCAAAAAAGGTACAGACACTGGTTTGGCGATCTTCTTCGTTGTAGTAGTTTTGCTTGCTTTAGTTTGTGCAAACATTGCATTCCCAGAGGTGCCAGTCGAAACTGCGAGGCCAATGACGATTATGGATCTTAGCATTGCAGGGTTATTATAATGTAAAAGCCTCGGCACCAGGAAAAGTCTCCCAGTAAGTGATGTTTGAGGATAAATTGGTCGACTCTGAGATTTTCGGTTCGATCCGCGAAGTCAATCAGGCCCTGGAAGTTTCACAGCATCAAAAACTTCCGGTTCTTCGCTCTTCAGGGCCATGACTTGCGTGTTGTCTTTCTCTCCTAAGGTGCCATAATTACGGTTGTGTCCGAGTTCCTTAGGGCATCAAGGCACTACAATCCAACTCCCAAACTGAAGTGACTTTCACGCGTGCGACAAGCGACTATCGGCGCACCAGCCCAGGTTGAAGTCCAAGACGAACCTGAAACTCAACCGGAATGTCATCCCAATGTTCGACAAGTAGGTCAACCAGCTGACGACCATTGATCAGACCAATTCTAGGGAATCCAGGTTCAAGCGCGACTTCATGAGCGTTCTTTTGGAAGTCTGCAGTTGTGATGAACGCTCCTTGACCGCCAAAGGGGATTGCTTGCCGAAGCTGCTTCACTGTTCCAGAGTTGATTTTTGATCCAAGCCGGTATCGCTTGGCCTGAACAAACACCTTCACCTTTGCCAAATTGGAAACGTTCAATTCTCCCGTGGCGTCTACGCCGCCATCTCCCGTTTTGCCCGTATGCTCAGAACCCTCAAATCCGAGAGCCGAAAGAAGGTAAGTGATGAGGATTTCAAATTCCTTGTCGTCAAGTTGAAGGACTTGCTCCAAAACTGCCTTCACCGGATCGTACGCTTCGCGGACCCGGTTTGAGACCTTGTCCGGCCGCCCGATTGCTATGAAGAACTCATCCTGTTGAGAAACGCGAAAAACCGTTAACGTTGATCGAATCGTGTTCTGAAACGGCACGGACAGATCGGCTCTCCGGAGAAGTTTTTCAGACCACTTCACAGAGCGTCGATGCGGAAACGGGCATTCCGGATCACCCGGAACGTAGGTGTATCCCGGCTCGGCCGAGACTTCGCCATAGTGAACCCACTCCGTATCCGGGCTCGGCGTGATCACAAAATCTCCCGGCTGGAGGTCAAACAAAAAGCGAGCAATTTGCCCGACTTGCTGTCCAATCACGACGTTGCTGGTGTCGTTTGGGTGAGCTGTACGATACACGGCACCGAGTTCTTCTCGGCTCGTTACGTCAGACAGGTCTCGACCGCCAATCCAACCAATTGCCACGAAGCCACCCTTGACGAACGAATCTGCGTACTTGCCGTAATCCGCTCGCACGACAAAAAGTTGACTCATGCTGAGATAGTAGCAGGGAGCCGTACCGACCCGGATTCGAGTGTCGGTCGCCACATTCCCGCTCTGGCAGGACCTGCTTACGAATTGGCACGCTGGCAGCCGACGGCGAAAACACCAAAATCGGAGGTTGACATTTTCGCTTCTCCGCCCCATATAGATGCCGGGGCCTGGCGACGCCAATCAGAAAATTTACATCCCTCGCGTAAGGGAAGAAGTGTAAATAATAAAAACGGAGCGCACCGCTGTTGAACCTAAACGGCCGTGTAATTAATTAATCTGGCTGGGGGGGAGCGTTAATTAATTCCACCCGGTGGTCGGTTTGTGAACTCGACGGTCATGCGAAACTTGGTGGGCGGTACAGGATTCGAACCTGTGACCCCTTCGGTGTGAACGAAGTGCTCTACCACTGAGCCAACCGCCCGGACGGATAGAAGAGATTACCTGGTAAACACCCAAACATCGGGCCGGGTCTATGATCGCAATTCTTCTTCCGCTCATCGTCCTGCCGCAAGCCGCAATCGAGCGTCCGCTACCGATCGCTCGGCGATTCCTCCGCAAGGGGCACAAGTTCATCGTTTGCGCCCACCGAGGGGACCATACGGTGGCCCCGGAGAACTCGCTCGAGGCCTACGACCGCGCCATCAAGATCGGGGCTGACTTTGGCGAAGTGGACCTGCGGATGACCAAGGACGGCGTCATCGTGCTGATGCACGACGCGACCGTCGACCGAACCACCGACGGACATGGAATGGTTTCGAACCTAAAGCTGCAAGAGATCAAGGCGCTAAAGTTAAAACGGGCGACGGAGAAGAATGAATCCGTCCCGACTTTTGAAGAACTCCTGAAGGCGGTGCGCGGGAAGATCAACCTCTATCTCGACATCAAAGCGGTCCGGGCGAAGGATGTTTTGCCCCTCCTGAAGAAGTACCGAATGGAGCGCAGCGCAATCGCCTACGTTTACGGCCCCGCGAACGTGGATGAATGGCGACGAGATGCCCCTGAAATCCGGATCATCTCGGACATTTCAAAAATGACCGATGCCGAGCAAATCGAGCGAGACTGGCGCGCGCATCCGTTTGCGATCAGCGACGGCCGCGCCTCGGGCTACACGCAACAGATCGTCGACATCTGGCACAAACTTGGTGTGGTGGTTGTTCCGGACATCCAAAGCGGCGACGAAGGGCCCGCAAAGTGGGCGCCCATGCTTGCAATGGGAGTGGATGGATTGCAAACGGATCACCCGAAGGAACTGATCGAGTATCTGAAGTCGGTGGGTGCCCGGTGAGGGGCACCCATTTGGCACGCTAACCGACCAGGTGCTTCGCTCGGCGCTCCGCCGGGAGCTCCATGTCTCGATTCTCGTCGATCAGTCCGCCGCCGATGCCGTCGCCGTAAACCGCGCTCAGCAAGGGGCCATCCTGGAACTTCTTGCAGGCAACCCAACCGTCCCGGGCCATCGCCTCGAGGGTCTGAACCAGCCGGGAATGGGTGTAGCCGTCGTATGGTTCACCAATCTCCGCCAGCTTCGCGCGGATGAACTGGAAGGCATGTTCCACGCTCGGCGAATACTGCAACCCGGCCACGATCCAGCCGAAGAAGCCGATGAGCGGAAGAATCTTGCCGTCTCGGCGATAAGCCGGAACCGGGATGACGCGACCCTGTTCGTAGTACGCGAATTCAATCCGTTCGGCATCCTTCAGCCGAAGCGAGAATCCGCTGTACCCGTCGATCGGGCTAACCGGCGGCTCGTCGGAGAGTCGGTTGGAGATGAAGTGAACGCAGTCGAGGCTGAAGCCGGCAATGCCGCCCAGCCCGAGGTCTTCTTCCACAAACCCACCGGTTCCGAGCCAGCGGAAAGCGGCGTTCGCGTCGAGATCCAAGCCGGCATCCTTGGCGATTTCTCGAGTGAACTCTTTGAGCTCACCAAAGTGGCCGTTGGCGGTGTACCAATAGTCGGCAAACCGAATGTGCTGCAGAATGCGCCGCCGATTCCGTTCGTCGTACTGCGTCTTCAGCCACTCATCGCGGCCCTTGCCAAGTTCGAGAATCGAGCAAGCCGCTTCCTGAGCCGAAACGTGCGAAAGCGTCATTCCAGCGGCAAGAATCGGGTCGGCAAACCCAGCCGATTCCCCGGTCAGGAACCAGTTCTTCCCGGCAAGCCGATCGGCAAGGAACGACCAGTCTTTGGTCGTCGCCAACTTCTCTTCGCGGGTTGCATTCTGGAGCAAGCTCGCAATCCGCGGCTCCTCGGCCAGCGCCTTCAAGTACAGCTCAGTTGGCTTCAGCCCGGTCTTCTTGTAGTAATCCGCCGGGCAAATGAACCCAACCGAGGTTCGAGTTTCGCTGATCGGAATGAACCAAATCCAGCCGTAACCCAGCGACATCACCTGAACCCGAGTGCCGCCAACGCCAAGGCTAACCGCCCATTCGGCGCTCTGCCAATAATCCCAGATCGCAATGTTTTTCAGCGTGCTGGGCTCGGAAACGTCAACGCCCATCGCGCGCCGAAGCACACCGGCATGGCCACTCGCGTCAACGTAGGTCTTCGCGCGAACAATGTCGCCATTGTCCAAAACCAGGTGATCAATCAGGTCATCTTCCTGAATAACCTTCCGAACGCCGGTCGCCTCAAAGACCTCGCAGCCGAGCTCCTTGGCGTGGTCGAGCAGAATCTTGTCGTAGACGGCTCGATCTACTTGGAAGGCGGTTTGAAGCCGCTGCCCTTCGAACTTCGCCGGCCGTGCTTCATCGGCAAATGCACCGTGGGCAATGAAATTGAAGTCCCACAGATCATCGCTTTTGCCCCACCGGTAGGTCGCCCCGATCTTGACCGGGAACCCAGCGGCCTCGATCTTGTCCCAGGCTCCGAGTTCATTGAGAACACGACTAATCAGAGGCAGCTGGCTCTCGCCGACATGGTCGCGCGGAAATATTTCTCGCTCAAAAATCCCGACCTTAAGGTCCGGATTGTATTTGGCAAGAAACCCGCCGCAAGTCGATCCCGCAGGACCACCACCAATGATGACGACATCGTAATCTGTGGTTGACATTTGTTAGCCCCGTTTAGTTGCCGGCAGCGCCAGGTGCAACTTTTCCAATCACGTCTTTAGCTTGGTCTGGCATGTTGTTGCCGTTCGGAGCGTTCGGATTGGTCATTGGCTTAACCGGTGGGTTTGGCGTGGATACCTGACGGGTTTCGCTTGACTTATCTTCGGCGCAACCAACAAGTCCGAGTACAACAACGAATGAGGCGAGAAGGCTGAGTTTTTTCATGAGAGGTTTTGCTGCGGCCCATTGCGGGCCGCAGCGATTGTTGTTACCTTAGCGGTACTCAGGGAACAGGTTCTGGGATGCGAGCTGTCGGTCAGCAATCGTCCAAGGCGTACCCGAGACAGGATTGTTGGACAGGTTGGATGCCCAGTCGTCATTAACCGCATCGTTGGTGCGAAGGGTCTGCGCGTAAGGTCGAGCCTTAGCGTGGCCGTCGGCCCAAACGAAGTTCGAGTTCTTTCCAGCGGAGTGGATAGGACCGTTTCCGATGGCAGGGCAGGTTGGGGTAGCAGCGCCGCGAGCGGTGATGCACCACGAAGTGTCGTTGATGTTTGCAACGCCGCCTGGGAAGCCAACAGCACCAAAGTGCCACTTAAGGTCGTTCCACTGCGATCGGTTCGGGACCATGATGATGGTTCCAGCAACGTCTGGAAGGATGTCGAGGCTGCTCTGTCCGTTTGGCGTGTATGGTCCGCCGCACTCGCCGTTTGCAAATCCGATGAGGGAGTTGTTCACTGCGAAGTTGGAAGATGCGTACTGGTTTGCGTTAGCAACGCCCTGTCCGTCGAAGGAGACGGTCCAGAAGTTCTCAGCCTGGAACGGGTTGGTTGGGTCCTGGAGAAGGCCCTTGCTCTTCGTGTATGGCTGCATCGCATGGCGCCAGCTGTAGAAAGCACCAGGCGTGCCCCAGGGAACAGCACCCCAGTTGCATCCGCTAGGGAAGCCGAAGTATTCCTTGATCAGAGCGTCATCATAGTCGCCCATGTAGATCATGTTTGCGGTTGCCAATTGCTTCGCGTTGCTGAGAGCAACGGTCTTTTTGGCGGCGAGCTTAGCCTGTGCGAAGACAGGGAAGAGAATGGCAGCGAGAATCGCGATGATTGCGATAACGACGAGAAGTTCAATAAGTGTGAACGCTTTCTTGTTTTTCATGATTCCATCATTGGAACGGTGGTCGAGGACCGGACGACGAGGGTTGGTTCAAAAGTGACGTGCCTAGGCACGGGCTTGCCGTCGATGAGGTCAAGCACCGATTGCACGGCGTAGCGACCCATTTCGGCGATTGGCTGAAACACGGTAGTTAGGGGAGGAATTGTAAGTTCGCTGGCTGAGGTCTGGTCGAAGCCACAGATGCTCATTTGACTCGGAACGTTGACGCCCATTTCTTGGCAAGCTCGGAGAGCACCTATCGCCATATCGTCGTTTGCGCAAACCACGGCAGTCGGCGGATTCGGCAGCGCCAGCAGGCTTTTCATTGCGGCGTAACCTCCATCTGGATGAAACTGGCCCTTGAGTACCCACGAGTCGTGATACGCCAATCTGTTTTCGGTCATGAAGTCGGAGTACGACCGCAAGCGCTCGATGGCGTCCTGCATGTCTAGCCGTCCGGCAATATGGGCAATCCTCCGGTGGCCGAGATCAAACAGGTGCTTCATCGCCAGTCGCATTCCTGTCTCGTTGGCAACCGAAAGCGTGTGAACGCCGTCAATCTCGGATCCAGCAAGGGAGATGCAAGGGATTCGGAGTTCTTTGGCTAGCAAAACGGCGCGATTGGTGCTGTTCGGGGCAATGAAGACGGCCCCATCAACACGACCATCGAGAATGGTCGAAAGCACTTCTTCGTGACCAGATCCGGCCAGTCGGGTGAATAGGATGAGGTCGTGGTGCGAAGAGCCAGCCGCGTTAAAAATGCCGTTGAGGGCGAGTTGGAGGTAAGGGCTGAGAAGAACGTCCTCAACGATTTCTGGCGGGACGACTCCGATTGTCCGGCTACGCCCGGTGACCATCGACTTGGCAACTCGATTTGGTCGGTACCCAAGTTCACGGGCAGCATCGAGCACCTTCTCTTTCACTTCCGGGCTCACGGTCCGAGGGCCGCCGTTGATGGCGTAGCTCACGGTGCTTACCGAGACATTCAGCAGTTTCGCAATATCTTTGATCGAAGTCGGCATTGACTTGTTTAGTTGGAGTCGAAACGTTTCGACGCGCTTACGATTTGACTATACAGCTTTTTACGTCTGGAATCAACCACTTTTTTATTATTCTTCCCGAATTTGGAAAATATCTTGACTTGCGGGTTGTCGAAAGGTTTCGACGATTGCAGGGGGACTTGAGGTTAAGACAAGGATTGATCGATGTCTGTGCCTGGTGTATTTCGACAAAGTTCTCAAGATGAGAGTTGATCTGCATAAGAGTAAGTTCGGACACAAAAACCTAGACCAAAAAAACCATAATTTCCATCTTGTTCACTGGGAATATTGTTGTTATAATCCGGTCAAGCGATGTTTGGTGTACTAAAGTAGACCAAAAATGCCAAAAGTGCGAAGCTAGGTTCCATGAGTCGAACATCACCTTTAGTGAATGCGATCAGCGGAAAAATCCGGGAAGCCATTATCAGCGGTAGGTTCCCGGCTGGTTCAACTATGCCTGCGGAACGAGACCTTGCCGATGAGTTTGGAGTCAGTCGCACCGCGATTCGTAGCGCCATTGAGTGCTTAGTTCAAGAGAAGCTGTTGGAGTCCATGCCGCGTTGCCGCCCGGTCGTAACGGGTCCAATGGCTTGGCGGCAATCGGCCGAGCGAAAAGATGTCGGCGTTTGGCTGTGGCCGAATTCCACCGGGTTTGCGGCTTCGCATTTGCTGTCCGGAATCCAAAGCATCTTTAGCCATGAAGCGAACGCCCGTCTGATCATTGGGAGTGCCACGGGCGACGATTGGGATTCAATGTGGGATTCGGAAGCGAAGTTCCTTCGCTCAATTGCTGAAGACCCCAACATCTCCGGAGCAATCCTTTGGTACATCGACGGTGTCGGGCACCGGAACGAGCTTGAGCGGGTTCGGCAGGCGGGTGTCCAACTCGTCTTCGTTGATCGGTATCTCGATCCAAACTATCCAGCCGACTACGTCGGAACGGACAACACCGGCTCTGCAGAGATCGCAGTCAAGCACCTGATCGAACTTGGGCACACCCGGATCGCGATGATCCGAAACTTGGACTCTGCCAGCTCGGTGCTCGAACGAGTTGATGGCTGGAGGGCCGCGCTTTCGCGCGCCGGGATCACTTACGATGCGGACCTTCTAGAGCGGCTCGATGAGTCTGGAAGCGACCGCGAACAGGTCGCTGGTCCTCTTAAGCGGTTGCTTGCTCTTCCGTCACCCCCTACCGCTATTTTCTGCGTTAACGATCTCGTTGGGCTGACGGCCTACGACTTACTGGAATCCTGGGGCATCGATATCCCAGGCCAATTGTCCCTCGTTGGATTCGATGGACTCATGTCTTGGCTACCCGGAAAAGGACACCTAACCACCGCCGTTCAAGACTTCCGAAGAATCGGAGAGATTTCTGCCCGCCTCGTTCTCGACCGAGTTTTTGGTCGAGCTCCTCGTCCGCATCGACATACGATGCTGGCCGCCCCACTCTTGGCGCTGGACTCCAGTGGTCCCGTGCCCCAAACCAATGCTCGTATCTCAGCCCCTTTAGCAGGGGCAATATAGCCATGAATAGAACGGAACAGAGAGGTTTCACCCTCATCGAACTCTTGGTCGTCATCGCGATCATCGCAATTCTTGCGGCGATCCTATTCCCTGTGTTTGCCCAGGCAAAAGCAGCAGCAAAAGCTACCCAGTCGCTTAGCAACGTTAAGCAGATTGGTCTCGCTCAGCTGATGTACTCCAATGACTCAGATGACCTATTCAGCCCGGTTTTGGCCTTCAAAGCTGACTGGATCATGCCATCGTTTATCGTTCTCCAGCAGCCGTACATGAAGTCGCTTGACCTCATCATCGACCCGCTCGGACCAGCGAAAGTCACCGACAACAACTTCATTCTCACCAGCACGTGGGGAATGCCTCCTCGACGAGATGCGACCACCCGTACCTCTACTTCCAACTCCTTCCGAATGGGCCTGCGCTGGCCACTCAGCGGTCAGTTCACCGGCGGTCAAGTTTGGGACGTAGACGGAATCGGCGGAGTTAGCAAGGAACCAGGCACTTGGATCTGGCCCTCGTCCGCTTACAAGGACAGCACGTCGTCGCTAAGCACGACGGCGGTAGCACGACCTTCAGATCAGGTTATGATCGCTCAGGCAAACCACCCAGACTTCAACTGGCCGCTTGGCTGCGAACCATTGAACTGGTTCCGATATTGGGGTGATCCTCCCTTCAACCTCTATGGCGACAGCAACATGATCTGCGCTCCTGCAGGTCGCGTTGGCGCTCAAGGAATCCAGGCTGGAATCATTCCGGTCTCGACCGACCGAGGCACCATCACCACGTTCCCAGTTGGCCGAAACATTTATGTTGCAACCGACGGACACGCAAAGTCCACGCCTTGGCGGCAGCTGATGAGCAAGCGGGCCGTCCGCGGATCGCTTACGACTCTGGATGCCTTCTGGCCAGCCGAATAGGATGAACAATCGGTACTTCACTCTGCTGTTGGCAGGCGTCGTACTCGGGTTGGTGGGTTGCTCTGGTAGCGATGCAATGCCTGAAAAGGATAAAGACGCGCTCAAGAGCAACCTGAACACTCCGGTTGATGTTGAGAAGATTCGGTCGGAATACGCAAAGGAAAAGGGCAACCAAACCGGCGCGCCGGCCGACAAAATGTGAGCCAAAGCCCGAGGCAACCTCCGTTGCCTCGGGCTCTTCAGTGCCTGGATGGCCGCTTACTGAATCGGTTCAGTTGGTAGAATCCGATCACTGCAATGGCGCACTTGGTAAGTCGAAAATTCATCGTCGCGGGCAAGCCTGCGCTTATCCTTTCCGGTGAAGTTCACTACTTCCGACTTGCCCGGTCTGAATGGGAAGACCGCATTATCAAGACCAAGCAGGCCGGATGCAACGCGGTGGCGACGTACATCCCCTGGCTCTTCCACGAGGAAGAAAACGGCTTCATCGACGTCACCGGCAAGACCCGGCCCGAGCGCGATCTTGGCGCCTTCATCGACCTCTGCAAGAAGCACGATTTGTGGTTCATTGCCCGGCCAGGCCCGTTCATCATGGCGGAGGTCAAGAACGAAGGCATCCCCCACTGGGTTTATGAAGCCTGTCCTGATGCCGTACCTGAAATTTGGGATGGGAAGCCAGCGAAAAGCAAAGTCGTTCGCTATAACGATCCCGATTTTCTACGGTACGTCGAGCGCTGGTACTCGGAGGTTCTAAAACCCGTTGCCGCGCGACTGGAAACAAAGGGAGGCAACGTGATTGCGGTGCAACTCGACAATGAAATCGGGATGCTTCAGTGCTGGTCAGAAGATCCCGACCTGAGCGAAGCGACGCTTTGTGAATTCGCTGAGTACGTTCAGTCCAAGTACTCGGCTCCCGAGCTTGCGAAGCGATACGGATTCGACATGGGCGACCCTGCTCTCCGAATCCGCACCTTGCGAAGCGGACAAGGCCCAAGCGCGCTTGCTTTCCACTCGGACTACACCTGGTTCGCGCGGACCTTGTTCACCAGATTCGTCTCGTCACTCCGAACGTTTTCCGAGAAAGCCGGTGTCTCTGGAGTCCCCTTCATTGTCAACATTCACGGCAGCGGCGGCGGAAGAGCCACAACGTTCCCGATCGGAATCGCGCAAACCTACGAAAGCTACACGCAGGCGGCCGGGTATTGGGGATCGTCCGATCACTACCTTGGTGAACTGACCCGTGATAACGCTGGCGACCTATATATGCTGAACGCCTTCATGGCGGCAGTGAACCGTCCCGAGCAACCCCTTTCTTCCGTCGAGTTTGAGGCCGGAACCGGCGACTACGGCGAGATTGGAGGAAACCGCTATTCGAACAAGGCCACCGATTTCAAAGCTCGTCTCAGCGTGATTCAAGGCAATCGGATGCTCAATCACTATCTTATTGCCGGAGGGCGAAATCCGATGCTGGATAAGCCGCTGAACGATGGCAATGGCCGCGTAGGAACAACCGGCGAAAGGCACGGATTTGCTGCCCCCATTGGCCCAGAAGGGCAGTTAGACCCGGTCTACTTTGGATTGAAGGACACCAATGAGACGCTGCTAGCGGTTGAGCCTTGGCTCTCCGAGGCTCGCCAAGAATTGGACGGAGTTTCCTTGGGATTCATCCCAGATTATTACTCCACGGACCTCAAGCCAGTCGGCCCGATGCGTGATCTTGCGGGCAAGCTCGAAGCGGCGCGTGGCTGGCAAGAGCGGCTTGTGAGGGCGCTTCTCGATCAGAGTGTCAGCTTCGATGCCATCAACTTGCAGACAGAGGCGGACATCAAAACGCCGGTCTTGGTCCTTGCCACCTCGGTTTGCATGGCACCGGTCGTTGCCCGGAAACTCCAGAAGTACGTGCAGAATGGCGGCACGCTCGTGCTCTTTGGCCCGGTGCCTACGGAAGACCTTGAGGGGAATGCGTTGCCGCTCTGGATGGACTCTTTGGGGCTGAAGCTGCATCCGGGGCTAAGGGCATCACACGAATCGTTCCCGTCCATTCAGGGTGTGGGATTTGCATCCTTCGAACCTGAAACTCGCATTTGGGAAGGAACGCCGTTCACTACAAAATCGGGTTCAACCTTCCTTAAGATCGTCCAATCTGACCATTCCGGTGGCGCGATCATCCCGTTTGGTTCGGGCAAAGTGTGTCTCCTTACCGTTCAACCTCCGCAGCATCGCCGACTCTGGAAGGCGTTGTTTGATGAGCTCGGAATTCGAGCGGGAGTCACGCACGATTCTGCGAACGGGGGCGTTTTGCTCCAGCGAGTCCGCCACCATCAAGCGCGGTTCGTCAGCCTCATCAATCTGGACACCGATCCCAAGGACCTCACGATCCGGGATGGCGGCCAAGTTCTCTTTGGCGGAAAGGTTCACTTGCCCGCGAGGACGGCGAAGCTATTGCCGATGAGCTTGCCGATTGGCGGCTTCCTACTTAGCCACTCAACCGCTGAGATTGTTGCTGCCGACTCAGCTTCGATTTCGTTCCGTCGCGGACCAACGAAGGAAATCGTTATCCTTCGTGGGAAGCCAAAACTCGCGGGAACTGGTGCGAAACTGCAGCTGATTCAGGGCGACGAGTACCGGCTCGAGATTGACCCAGGGATCGGTAAAGTCGAAGTCCGAGCGACCGTTCCAACAAGTGAAAGAAGCATCTAACTTTCCACGTTGGAATAGCTGGCTGCCGAGGGAACCCATCGGCAGCCAAAATTGACGATTACGGACCGATGGTTGGGCCGCCAACACAGTAGCGTCCCGTCGAACCTTCATAGAACCATGCATCGCCTGGATTCGGTCCCTGCGGATGGATGCCCAGTCGAGTCAGGATGTAGCTTGCGTTGTGGAACTTCGCGTGGCCATCGCCGTAGCCGACGGTCGATCCGCCTTCATTTTGCTTGGTGCCAGAAGCGCTGCCGTGTCGGCTTCGCTGATCAGCGCAAGGAACATTGTCAGGGCTGGTGTTAGACGAGTTTGCAAACGCGATTCGTGATCTTCGGTTTGGTCGAGCGTAGAAGTCGCCGAGGCTGCCGTCGGCCATGAATGCGGTTCCGGCTGGGTCAACGTATGACGTGGCGGAAAAGTTTGGGTCTGGGATTGCCGTTACGATGTGGGTGTTGGTTGCGTAACCGTAGTAGGTCAACAAAGGATTTCGATTGGCGGGAGCTTTGTAGTCTGGGCACTGAACGATCTGCTTGTTCTTAACATAAGGCTGAATCAAATCCACCCAATGTTCCGTACCAGAAGTGTTGGTCCCTACCAAACGCTGCATGTAGTAATCCTCGTAGTCATTGGTGTAAAGAATGACGCCTAGACTTAGTTGCTTGACGCTGCTGAGGCACGTTGTCTTTTTAGCCGCCGCCTTTGCTTGGGCAAATACTGGGAATAGGATGGCGGCTAGAATTGCGATGATTGCAATAACTACGAGAAGCTCGATGAGGGTGAATCCGAGTTTTTTCATGGAAGATTTTCGGGCCTTTAATCCGAACCGAAGAAATATACTGAGTTTAGCTTTAAGGGATGGTTAAGGCTATCGAAATAGTCAGCACGGAATATTGGCCAGACTACGCTGTCTAGCCAAGAGGAGCATTATCGCCAGCCGTTCTGGCAGTTCTGGTAGTTCTCGCTCGGGTCTCTGTCTGCGTTGTATCGGCAAGGATTGTTGGTAACCATCGGCAAGCTACCGTTTCCGATTGGCGTACCGTTGTACTGCTCCCACTTGACGTGGCCGTCTACGAAGACGAAGGTGTTTCCGCCAGCGTATGGAACACCAGCGTGCGTCGCAAGGAAGCAAGCCGAGTTCTTTTGATCGTTGCTGAGACCAGGGAAGTTGATGGGCGTTTGAGCTTCCAACTGGATGCTCATTCGTGGCAACTCCGCTGAGCTACCCATGAAGAAGGTTGAAGCTGGTGCGACCACCGAAGTTGCGCTCCGGCCGATGTGCGTGCTCCAAACGGTGATCGTTACCGGCTTGCCACCAATCGTGCTTTGAATCTGTTCGCCGCGGTTCGGCGGGTTGAAACCAACGTTGTGAATACCGGTACCGTCCATCCAGAACGCACCCTTGTTGATGCCGTAGCCCCAAACAAAGTTCTCGCCCGTTGGGTTGTCTCGTCCGCCAGCCTGCATCTCGTAGCTGCCGTAGTATGGGTCGTTTGCACAAATCGAAGCAACGCCAGATGTGGTGACTGTCTTGTTCGGCTCCATAAGAATTTGAAGATTCTTCATGTAGGGCTGAACCCAGAAATTGGCGTCGCCGGGGAATCCGCGTGCCCAAGAGGTTACGAATACGTCATCGTAATCACCCATGTAGAGTTGATGGGCAAGCCCAATTTGCTTGCTATTGGAGATGGATGCTGATTTCTTCGCCGCCGTCTTAGCCTGAGCAAAAACAGGGAAGAGGATTGCTGCAAGGATCGCAATAATTGCGATGACAACGAGGAGTTCAATTAGAGTGAATGCCGACTTCCGATTGACCTGGACCATGTTCATTGAGTTTCTCTGGGCACGAGCTGCCCATCTCATCATCTCACACGGCTTGTTAAAACATGGTAAAGCAATTGAAAAAGTACTCGTTAGATCGTTTGAGTATTAAGGTGTTCTTAATAAATTGTCTTCGGACTAACAGGTTAGTCGTCATCCTCATCCGCCCGGTTCCGGTCGGCATACTGCTCGGGATAGGGTCGTCCCTTGGTCGCGGAGAACCAGTTGATGCGGCGAAGCTTTTCCGGATCGGGCCCGTCCAAGTGGGTCCAGTCCAGGCTCAGGCTTGTTTTCAGGAACTGCCGCCCCTCGGCGGAAAGTTCATTTACCGTGGGATTGCGCTCATCTAGCGGAATCTTGTTCGCGACGAATTGATACGGAGAGAAGTCCGGCTTGTTCATAAAACAGGTCGTGAGTGGCTTAGCCGCCCAGTCGAGCCGGTTCATGGGATCGAGACCAAGCATGAGCTCAATGGACCGAATCATGTCGACCGTGGTGTATATGGTGTGATCCACAAATCCGCGTCGCGTGTACGGCGAAATCGCCATATAAACCGTTCGGTGACCGTCCACGTGGTCCGGAAGCGCCTGGCCGTCGTCTTCGATCACGAAGATTGCGGTGTTCTTCCACTGCGGGCTCTTCGACACGGCATCAACAATTCGGCCAAGGGCAAGATCGTTATCGGCCGCCATGGCGCGGAATGTAGGGAAGTTTGGATCGGTGCCGGAACCGTGGTCGTTGGTGAGCGTGAGGATCATCAGGTTCGGGACCTTGTCCTCTTTGCTGAACTTCTCGTATTCACGAAGGAAAACGTCGGCGCGAGACTGGTCGCTCTGAATGATCGGCCAATAATGCAAGTCGCGCGAGATGTATGGCTTCAGGCTGGGAACCCGCGTTTCGGTCTTAAACTTGAACATGTTTCGACCGCTCTGGCGATCTTCCCACGCTTCGAACCAGTTCTTTGGTGCCCGAGGCTCAAAGGTCGCGAGCGCATCGTCGCAATACTCGCCGTAGACGCGGAGGGTCTTGCCCTTCTTCAGCGCAGCGTCCCAGATTGCGCCCGTGCCGGAAAGCGACATAGCGCAGTCGCCATCGTCCGGGTAGGTCCGGTAGCCGACGTACTCGTGCTCCATATAGTCATTCGCGATAGCCTGAGTAGACCAAGCGTGCCCATCTGCACTGTTCGTCCCGCTCACGTATCCGTTGTCGTGGAGCGTGAACTCTCGGGCCAGTTTGCGATGGTTTGGCATCACTTGTTCGCCGAGGACGCAGAGTTTCGGATCGCCGTTGCCTTGTGGCAAGTCCCCAAAGATCGCATCGTAAGTCTGGTTCTCCTTGATGATGTAGAGAACGTGCTTGATGGCACCGTTATAGATCGGAAGCTTCTTTGCCTTGGCGGTCTCGTTCCGGTTCCAGTGGTTCAGCTCGGCGACCCGCTTGGTCGCTAGTTTGAGATCTGCCGAGAGATTGAGAACGGAGATCGTGCCCTGAAAATCATGCGGATCTCCCGCTAGGCCCCGCGAGGTGTTCGCAACGGAGCCGTTGCCTTTGCTGTTGAGGGCGTAAGCGTACTTTCTGTCGTGTGAAAGCTGAAGCGAGCAAGGGAAGAAGCCTGCTGGGCGTAGCCCGAGGACCTTTCCTGTCGAGAGGCTTAGTTCAACGACCGCGTTATCTCCTCCGTTTGCAACCAGCAGTCGATCCCCGAGTACGGCAACGGCGTTTGACATACCCCCCGCAAGCTTGACGCCAAGGGCCGACGTGCTTAGAGTTCGGGTGACCTTTTTCGAACCGAGGTTGATCTCCGACACTGAGTCGCTCATGCCGTTCGCGACATAAGCATTTCCGTTCGCGATAGCGATACTGTTCGGGTGGATGCCAACCGGAACCGAGGTGGTGCTGCCGGATTCAAGATTGATCAAGCTGACCGTTCCGGTTGCGGTCGTGCCCCGTTCGTCGACTACGATCTGCTGAGCCCCGGTTTTGCCCGTTCGGTCAGAGTCTTTCGGCAACCGTCCGCCCCAGTTGGATACGACCAGGGTCTTCTGGTCTTCACTCAGCTGGCAGCCGAACGGAAGTCGCTCGACCGTAAACGAGCGAACTTTCTTGTGCGTTGCCAAGTCGATTTCGGCAACTTCGCCGAGCTCGAGCACGGCGACATACAACTTCGACTTGTCCTTGCTTAGGCACATTCCGCCTGGCCAGACCGACTTTGGCGATTTCTCGTCAACAAGCCAAATCTTCTCTTTCGCCGTGACCGCTTGATTTTCGTAGACGTACTCCTGCAAGTAGCCCTGGTTTGTGCTGATGATGAAGCGATTACTGGCGGGGTCGCCGGCCCAAATGACTCCGGTAAAGCCGGCTTCGGAGTCTTTCGGCAGCGAACTATTCGTCTTCGCGAGCACTCCGGTTGGAGTGGAGATGAACACCTCGCGGTTGGTCATGACCGCGAGCAGGTCTTGGGTCGGGTGTAACGCAAAGTCCGACGGGCGACCATCGAAAGAGATGGTGCCTGGGTTGATTTCTTGTCCAGAGCTGACGATGTAGTTGCCGTTGGGCTGTTTGCCAAGGCTTGGAAACTGGAATTTTTGCCAACCAGCAACCACCGCTACCGCGCCGACCACGGCAAGCCCACCCAACCAACGATAACGATTCGCCTTCATGCTTCCGGGCAGCATGAAGGGCGAATTATTAAGCGACCGTAAAGTTCGCTCTTTGTTTTATTGCCCGCCCATCTGGCTCGGGTCCATTTTCTTGCCATCCATGATCATCTCGGACGACTTCCAGTCCATGATGGCGAGCTTCCACTTTCCGTCTTTCTTAACGTAGGTTTCGACGGTCTTGCCAGACATGGTCAATTTGTGCATCTTTTTATCCGGGCCGGTCATGGTGCCAGACATCGATCGCGTCATTTCGGCGGTCGCTTTGTCCCCTTTCTCGTTTAGCTTGATCAGTTTGCTCACGACGTCGGTGATTTTCTGGAGCGACCCGGTTCCTTGCTTCATCCCGGCCAGCATCTGATCAAAATTCATCGTGCGGCCAGCTTCGATGTATTTGAAGTCTGACGTTATGTACGGCTGCATGGACTTTTTGAATGCGGCCATGTCTTTCGCCATGAGCGCCTTTTTGCTCGCCGCATCGTTCTTGAGAATCATTGACTTCAGTGACTCGGCGTGGGTGGTCGATCCGAGAACGAGAAGCAGAGCGGCGCAAATTGGGAGTCGATTCATGACGCACATACTTTAGCCGTTCGCAACGTCATCTGCAATCCGTCTCGTACTTTTGGCGGATGCCCAACGTGATAAATTGTAGGCATGCCATTTTTCGGCGCGATGTTGCTCCTTCTCGGCCAGGGGGCTGAAGCCCCGCCTTACTCGGTTGCCCAAATGTCGGGCATCACGGTCAAGGGGCTGCCGCCCATAACCAGCCGAATTCACGTCGATCAGTTCGGCTATTTGCCCAGCGAAACAAAAACCGCCGTTCTCTCCGATCCTCAAGTTGGCTTTAATGCGGAAGCGGTCTACACCCCGGGAAAGAGTCTTCACGTCAAATCTCTTGCAGGCAAGACGGTTTTCACCGGCTCCGTAGTGATCTGGAATGGCGGCAAGACCCACCAAGACTCGGGCGACCGCGGCTGGTGGTTTGACTTTTCAAAGGTAACCAGCCCTGGCGAATACTACGTTTACGACCCCGCGAACAAAGTTCGAAGTGCGGTTTTCTCCATCAAGGCAACCGTGTTTGCGCCGGTAATGCGGGCTGCGATTCGAACCTTCTACTATCAGCGCCTGGGCGTCGATATCAAAACCCCGTACGCCGAGCAGCCCTGGACCGAGAAGGCGGCCCTCACGCAAGACTCGCGCGCCCGGAACGTTCTTGCCAAGGATGACGCCAGCCAAGAGCGAGACCTCAGCGGCGGCTGGATGGATGCCGGAGACACCAACAAGTACCCGCCGTTTAACGCCGACGTGCTCCATCCGCTCCTATATGCCTACAAAGCCAACCCGAAGGCGTTTGGAGAAGGGAACGGCATTCCGGAGAGCAAGAACGGTCGCCCGGACATTCTCGACGAAATCAAGGTTCAGCTGGATTGGCTGGTCAAGATGCAGTTCCCGGATGGCGCGGTGCCGGTGAAGATGGGCAACATTGACTACAACGGCAAGTGGCCCCTGAGCGAGGACGAGCGAACCCGATACTACGGTCCGAAAGACAGTGGTGCCGCCATCTACACCGCCGCCAACTTCGCCCACGCTGCGCGCGTTTATCGAAACTTCCCAGCGTGGAAGGGGTTTGCCGAGGACCTAAAGCGACGAGCAGTCCTTTCCTACAACTGGTTCGAGAACAACCCTCCAACCTATAAATCGGACACGGGAGAGATCAAGAGCGGGATCGCCAACAAATCGGCCGAAGACCAAGATCGCTACCATTGCTTCACCGCGATCCACCTGTTCGAACTTACGGGTGACGAGAAGTACCACCGAGTCATCAAGGCTCTCGCCGGCAAAACGCGCCAACTATCTGAACCGACCTGGAGCCCCTACGACGCTGGCGCGGGCGAAGCGCTTGCCGAGTACACCACGTTCAAAAAGGCAGATCCCGCACTTGTGTCGCGGATCAAAGCGCAACTGAAGCGTTCCGCCGCGAGTGCCGCTTGGGCCCCTGCGCCCGCTGCCGATCTGTACCGCGCATGGATGGTTCCAACCAGCTACCACTGGGGCAGCAACTTTGTCCGAGCTAGCTACGGAATCGTTAGCTCAGTGGCAGCCAAGTACGGTGGCTTCGACGCGGCGACAAAGGCCCGCTTAAGGGTGCGCGCGGCCGACATGCTCCACTCCTTCCACGGAACAAATCCGCTCAACGTGGTCTACCTCTCTAATATGGGCAAGCTGGGAGCCGAGAACTCAATTCGAAGCATCTACCACGAGCGCTACAACGTGAATACGCCTTTTGCCTACAACCCACCGCCGGGATACATCGTCGGCGGTCCGAACCAGAGCTACTCTGGCAAAGCTGCCGAAGGCGCACCGTCGGTCGAGTGGATAAAATCGCAACCGCGCGCCAAAGCCTACGCCGACTTCAACCGAGTTTGGCCCGAGAGTAGTTGGGAGCTTAGCGAGAACGCGATCTACTATCAGTCGATGTACGTTCGCCTCATCGCCGAGTTCGCCCGCTGACCTTCCGCGCTGGTCCGGTGCCGATTGTTAAGGTTCGGCGCCGGACCAGAACCAATTCTAATTTCTTGTGGATTCTGTCCACGAGATGGAGTAAGTTTTTGTTATGAGGTGGCTGGCCGCTCTGTTGACTCTTCTCCCCGCAACGATGGCGGTAGCGCAGGTGCGATCCCTGGAGCCGATTGCACCGGGACTGCCGTTCACGGGCCCAGACGCGCCGGCCTCTGACGGAGTCCTGAGTGCTGACGGCAAGGTTTTCGCGTTCAAGTCTTACGCGTCAAATTTGACCGCTGATCTCAAGCCGAGTTTCTACTCGCTGTACGTTCAAACCTTGATGGATGGGAAAATCCATCGCGTACCGACGACCAGCGATTCCGGCTTTGGCCTGTTTCTCTTGAGCCCAGACGGACGACGATTGGCGTTCTCCGACTCAACCACTGCATTTTTGTATGATCGGACAACGAACGTCGTTCGACCGGTCGGAATTCTTCCAGACGGCAAAAAAGTGAAAGGGGACGTCGTTGGGATGAACCGTGATGCCTCAAAACTGCTCCTTCACCTGAACAATGGCAAGCGGTATGACTACGGCTATTTCCTTCGAGACATTTCAACGGGAACTACTACCCGCGTGCAGATCAATTCGGCCGGTGAAGGAATTAAGAGCTTTCTTGAGGCCAAACTGACGCAGGACGGACAGGCGGTCTTTTTCCGGTCAAATGATGCTCGTCTGCCTAAGGGGCGTGGTGAATACAGCATATACAAAAAATCGTTACAGACCGGTGAAGTCACACTGATAGAGGATAGTGGTGATCTGCTGGTCGACATCGATGCAATGGGCGAGAAACTCCTTCTGACAAAGGACGCCTATTACAAGTCCCGCTTCTCTCTTTACGACACTAAAGCAAAGAAAGAACATCGGTTTCCTGATATCTTTTCAAAATTAAAGCTCTCGGCTGACGGCTCCTGGGTTCTTGGGACTTTTCCAGGCGAATGGTATTACTACGCGGGGCCGATTGTGGCCTATCGGATTGCTGATGGAACTTGGAAAAAGGTGCGTGATCGCAGCGCTCAAGTGCACGAAGTGACCAGCCTTTCGCGAAACGCAGGCCGAATCGTTTATGCTGAGTCAAGACAATCGCCTTCACCAACGGTTTCAGTTTGCGATCTTGATGGAGTTGAGGTGCCCAACGTGGACGCTAACCTACCCGGTGCGGTAAACGATCATTTGACTTCGATTTCCATTTCCGGAAACGGGTCGCGAATCGCGATGGTTACGAGTGCGACAAACCTGGTTGCACGAGTCGTTCCTGGTACCCCCCAGGTTTACGTACGTAATGTGCCCGAAAAGACAACCACTTTGGAGAGCATAGGTGGAGACGGCGAACCTGTACGCGGAACCGTTGAGATGGTCAACATCTCGTCTAATGGTCGTTACCTTGCTTATAGTGTAAAGAGATCCTATTTCGCGACTGATTTTTCGCTTATTGTCCGCGACCTTCAAACAAGAAAGAACGTCGGGTCGAAGAGTTATCCTGGCAGAGCACAACACATCCGTGTTGCGAATGACGGTCGCGTCGTGATTGTCTCTGACTACGTTGCGAGCGTTGCAAAGCAGTTTGATCCGTTCACTGGTCTCGACGTGGATATCAAGAGCCAAATTCCGGCCGGAAGTACCCTAGGCAATTCCTATTATGGCATCTGGAGTACTGCGGACGGAAACGAAGTTTTTCTGCCGGTTACTGACACGACCAACAACACGCGTTCTGTCCTTAGAGTATCAATGAACAGTTTGACTATCGATGCGATTCCTTTGGCGCGCAACGATGAAATCGTAAACATTTCTGAAGATGGCAAGTACGCGTTACTTTTGAGCGTTACAACGATAGGTGTGTCGCAGCTTACGCGCATCGAAAAGAAGCTGAATCTGCGAACTCGGGAGATCACGAGCCTGCCGGTACCTATCGAGTGGGGATATTTATCCATCTCAAGAAATGGTCGGTACGCCAACAAAGGGGACCTTGTTTTTGATATTGACAATGCGGCTGGCTGGAGATTGAGCAACGAGGAAGCTAATTCCGTCGGTATCACGAACGGCGCCGATCCCGTTGTCTATGCCTCGATGAAACTGGGTGGATTTCCGATTAGCCACTTGAGCCAGCCATACTTGGTGCGAGTTGGGCTTCCCGATCAATCTCCGGATACCTACATCTACACAAGCACAACCCTAGTGAAGTCGGAAATTGATCTAAACTTGCGCGGTCAAAGTTTCCAAGAGCTTTCTCAGACCCTGAAATTCCAGGTCCGGATCGGTTCAGGTCCATGGTCCACCCCGGGTCCTGCTCAACAAACCCACACCTTGCCAAACGATGGCGTTCACCAGATTTCCGTGCGGAGCGTAGACTCGGCTGGCCGAGTTGATCCGTCGCCGGCCACCCTTTGGGTCACCAGTGACACGAGCGCACCGGATGTATCCGGTGCCGCTAGAATCTCCAAGACGACCGCTAAGATTTTTGGGTCTGCCTCAGAGTCCGTGCGATGGCGAGTCCGCATCCGCCTTGCTGGTAATGGTGAAACCGTTTATGAGCAGGGTGAAGATGCTCCGTTCACCTCGTTCGAAACCATCGTTAGTGGTCTTGTCCTGAACACGAGTTACGCGTACGAACTTATAGCCACTGACCGAGTCGGGCTTGCGACTACGTTCGCGGGCACGTTTGTCACTGGCTCCTAAAATCTAGCGAGACCCTCGAATTCGTCATCGGAAACTCACTACATCGCGGCGCGTCAGATCGGAGTGACTTTCCGCTTGTTCCTGTCCGTTTGCCTCCTGCTGACTCTAGACGTCACTGCCCATGCCCAGGGTGGGTTCGGCGGTGGTGGCCAGGGTGGTGGAGGTGGATTCGGTGGAGGAGGCGGTGGGTTTGGAGGTGGTGGTCAAGGCGGTGGCTTTGGGGGTGACCAGGGGCCAACGGGTGATCCCACCGAAGATCAGAGGCTACCGATGGCAGATCAGGACAGGTCCGATCCGTTCTGGCAAGAGCGGTCAGCGATTCTAACTCCGGGCGATCGGGTTGAGTTCAAGTTTTCCCTAAAGCAAGGAGAGTCAATATTGGCCGGCGTGACCAGCGAGGCGTTCGATCCCGCTTTATCCGTAACGGATTCAAACGGCAAGGAACTCCTGAAGAACGATGACAGGAAGGAAGGCAACCAGGCTCCCTTTCTTAACTTCAAAGCACCGACGGAGGGAGAGTATCTACTTAAAGTACTCAGCTATCGGAGCGTTGCCGGTGGGAAGTTCACCATCCGTATGCGAACGATCTTCCCCGTGGACACTAACTTCGGCAAAGTGAAAAATATTCCAATAAACGTTCAGGCGAAAGGTGCCTGGCGTCGTTTCTCGCTAAGGTTGCCGGTAAAGTCCGGAGTGACCTACGATATTGGCTCCGTTATCGCGAGGTTCGAGAATACATGGCAATCAGTTTCACGGATCCAAATCACCGGTCCTTTCGGGATTCCCAGCGAAGAGTATCGAACTTTTCGCACTGGTTACGGTAGCGTGATTGAATCGAAAATTGACGGAGAACTTATCTTTGAGTACTCGGCCCCACTGAATGCCAGCATCGAAACCGACTTTCAAGTTGTGCCCGTAACAAAAATTGCTACCAATCAAAAGGTATCCCTGAAAGTCGATCCAAATCGGGTGGCTCGCCTCGAAATGCCCGTGCGGAAGCATCAAGTTGTCGCGTCGACGTACCGAACGCAAGTCGACGTCTTCTGCGAACCTAAGGACGCAGATAAGCAGTTTGGCCGGTTCGACGCTCAGGCTCAGGATGGAGGCTCCGCACGTCCCTGGTTCGAAATCCAAAAACGCCAAGGAGACAAACGGAATATCACGCGCGTGTATCAGGTGGATGATACGATCATCCTGCTCGTCAAAAACACTGGCATGCATGACACCATCGAGTTTGAGAATTCGGAATCCATTCCCGAATTTACAGACGAACGACCGATCCAAGGCGATCTTGAGATTGGCGATACCTACGTTTACCGTTTAAAGGTTCCAAAATCTGAGCTTATCAGATACGAGTTTCAAGTGCGCGGCTTTCTCATGGATTTGAGGACCCTGAATCTTAACGGTGGGCCAGCCGAAAATCCAGTTCGGGCGAACGACGTCTACTATCCAGAAAGTGCCGAGTTCTTGGTCACGGTTGCCTGCGTTGGAGGAGGAGGTTCTGGCAGTTACAATATCACGCGAAGAACCATTGAGCCGACAAAAGTGAAATTGCGCGAGGCGTTTAGAACACCATCCAACATCTCTGGTCCAACTCATTTTGCGGTGAATCTAGAATCCGGAAAGTCTTACGAGGTCACCATCGAAACTGACATCACGTCGTTTGGTGGTTCTGTTCGGCTTGAAGTTATGGACGCAAAGGGAACTACCTATCCGATACAGGTCTTGACCAACAAGAATGTAAGTCTTTACTATTTCACCCCGATCGAATCAGGCATTTATCGAATCTGGATTTGGCAACGGGGCTTTAATCGCCGCGCAGTAATTCGCGAGTACGCATTTTCAACAATCGATGACAAGAAAGGCGGCTAACGGCCATCTTGCTTCTATCGATCTGGCCCCTATCACGCAACTCGAAGACCTGAACAATGAGAACTCACGACCGTTCCGTCACTCGCTCCGACATCATTTCAACCTGAATTACCTGCACTTCCATTAGTCGCTTCATCTGCCTGGTCAGCAGGTGGTCGATTTTGTCGTGAAGCTTCCGGATCTCCAACTCCGCCTTCAGGTTGGTTCGGTAGTCCCGTTCCGCACGGATGCGGTCTTTGGCTTCCTGGCGGTTCTGGCTCATCATGATCACCGGCGCTTGCATCGCGGCAAGGCACGACAGAACCAGGTTCAGCAGGATATAGGGGAACGGATCAAACCGAACGGCCAGCGCAAACGTGTTCACCCCAATCCAAACCACAATCACGCAGCCAAAGAAGATGATAAACGCCCAACTGCCCCCGAACGCCGCCACCTTATCGGCCAGCCGATTTCCGAAAGTCACCCCTCAGATAAGCGGTGTTCTCCGCATCCTCAAAGCTCTTGGTCACCAGCTTCTCGATGACATCAAGGTCGCCCTCGTCCGTTTGCAGAACCTGGTTAACGTATTTTGTCCGGTAGAGGTTTAAGCAATCCAGGCAAAGGTCGTCGCTTTCAGTCCAGTCGGGGTGATCGATCCGAATGAGATTCAAAATCGCCCCGGGAATGGGCCTTCGACCTCGCGGTTCCGCCTGTCGTCCGCAGCGCAGGCATTTCATTGGCTCACCCATCTTTTCGTCCATCCTCCCCTTTATCACGCCTTTCTCCGGTCGGAGAGCCAAAGAAAACTTCAAAACGTCCAAAGGGCCCGAAAGCCGTAGGCTAGATGCCGTAATATAGTCGCGTAAAAGTCATGAAACCTTGGATGTGGATCGTAGGTGCGTTGGTTTTGGTACTAGGATGCTGCGGCGGAATTGCTGGCCTAGGCTTCTGGGGAGCAAAGCAAGTGGTTTCGGATGCGAAGAACGCGAAGCCGATCGCTCAGGCTTTTGTCGATGGGCTACCGTCGGCTAAGGAACTTAAGGCACTGATCGCGAACTCAACCACGAATGGCATCCGAACCGAATCCTCCGGATCGTGCGTGGCAAATGCGGCTGCAACCGAGAAGTTGGCTCCTACTACTGAGCTCGAACTTGGCAACTTTTCGTCCAGAAATGCGAACGGAAAGAGCACGACCGTGGCCGAATACTTCCGGGACTACACCCTCGGAAAGAGCAAGCTCCGCATCGTAGCAAACGTCGGCAAGGTTGGCGAGACATGGAAAGTTGAAAGCGTTTCCGTCGAATGCGACCCTCAGCCAAAAGATAAGATGCCGGACATCCTCCAGTAAGCCTCAGGCCCAAGGATCGATAACCAGCTTAAACGCTCCCTTTTCCTGGGGGGCAGATGTCACCCGCTCAAACCACCCCGGAACTTCGGACAGCCGAACCGGGGTGAGCCAATCCCGAACGCGCAAACGTCCCGCCTCTAGCCAAGCCAGGGCACGCGGATAGTCCCCGACTTCAAAGTTGCAAGAAGTCACAATCCGGCGTTCGGAGCCAAGCCGCAAGAAGTTAAGGGGAATCTCCTCATCGTGAACCGCCAAGTTCACCAGCGTCCCGGCTTTGCTCAGGTGTTGAATCCCCAAGCGTAGCGAATCAGCGCTGCCAACGGTATCAAAAACCGATCCAAACCCTTCTGGCGCGAGCGCTCGAAGCTGCGTTTGAACCTCCTCATCGGACATCGATGACACGTCGAGACAGGACCCAACGCCCTGGGTGGCGGTAATTGAAATCGCGGCTTGGGATCGCTCAAGCAGCACCACCCGGCTCGCCCCGAGGTTCAGCGCCACCTGAGCCACGCCGTTTCCGGCAGGTCCTGCACCGATGCAAAGCACCGGTCGCCCCGGCTGAACATTCCCTTGCTCGGCCACGTGCAAACAAACGGCGAGAATGTCCATCATCGCCGCATCATCAAACGGCAAAGCGTCCGAAATCGGGAAGCAAGTCGATCCCCAAGCAAGTGCGTATTGGGCGTAGGCGCCGGGGAAAAACTCGCGATCGCCCCAACCCTGCCCATGCCCCATGTGCACCGTGTCCGCGCAAAGCCGCGTCCGCCCCGCCAGGCAATCCGCACACCGACCGCAAACCTTGCTGCAAACCGGGGCCACTCGCTTGCCGAGCAATTTCTGATTCGCCGATGACAGCACCGCCACAACCGTCCCCGCATATTCATGCCCAAGCACGATGTTCGGCGGATTCGGCACAAACCGCCCCAAGGTGTGCTGCGTCCAAGGATTCTCCCCGGCGTAATACCGAAAGTCCGAACCGCAAACGCCGCATGCCGAAACCTTGATCAGTACAAGGTCGTCGTCGCCATACTCGGCCAACGGCCAAACCGGAATCTCTCGAATCTCCAACTGACGCGGGCCAACCAGCACCCCCGCCGGCATCGTCGCCGGAACCGTTTCAACAGAGAACATGAACGGGAGTATAGACAGCACTCGCTGTAAACTGGCGCCCAAATGCGACGCGATCTCCAAACCCTCGAAAACGTTCATCCCACGCTTTCGGTGCTCATCGAAACCTGGCGAGATGGCGCGCGCGAATGGCTCGACAACATCGAGGAACCACCGCCCGTAGAGGCGATCACCTGGCAACCCTTCGAAAACGGCCCGAGCATCGGTGGCCTCCTTTTGCACATGATCGGCTGCGATCTGTACTGGCTCGAATCGGTAGTGCACGGACGAAAAATGGACGCCGAAAACCCCGCCGTCGCCTACGATTCAACGGCAATGCAGGATATTGTCTTTTGGCCCACGCCGCCGAAGAATGAGTGGGACTGGTACCTAACCCTCTTCACTTCAAGTCGTGAGGCGGCGATTGCCGACGTCATTGCCTTCAACGAACCCGAGTACACCGTCCAACGAAACGGCCGCGAATACACCTTCCAGTGGATCATCGCCCACCTCGTGGAGCACGATTCTTATCACGGTGGTCAGATCGTAATGCTGCACGAAATGTGGAAAGAACTGCACGCGCGCTGACCAGACATGTCTATACTTGCCCCGAGAGGGCAGGGAAGATGAACGGGAAATTTGTAATAGCAGTCAGCGCAACGATCATGGCTTTTGGTGCCGCCGGATGGATGGCGCAAAGTCGTTTGAAACTCGGCTCCCAGCCAGATGGGAGCATCCTTGTCTCTACAAATCAACGCCTCACGCCGATCGGAAACTTCACCCGGCTCGAAGGTCAGCGGCCCAAAGACCTCGCGCTTAGCCCGAGCGGCGAGTTCGCCGCCATCCTTGCCCACCGAAAGCTGATCATCAGCAACGCAGAAAGCAAAGTCCTCGCCGAGCTACCCATCAACGCCGGGCCCGTCGGCGTAACTTGGTCCGCCGATGGAAAAACGGTGTACGCATCCACTTCGGGCGGAAAAATTCTGATCGCGAGTTGGAACGGTCAACAACTCACCAAGGTCCGCGATCTCACCGTCAACCCGACCAAAGGTGGCGATCCGCACCTTGCCGGGCTCGCCGTCGTCGGCAACAAACTCTTTGTCGCCATGACGACCCAAAACTCCGTGGCCGTCATGGATCTAACGACTAACGCCACCGATGCCATCGTTACCGTCGGCGCCGCACCCTTCCACCTCGCCGTCTCGCCAGACGGAAAAACCGTTGCCGTCTCGAACCGCGGTGGAACCCTCGTCGCTCCAAGCGACGCGCAAATGGACCCGAACACAAAACGACCGTTCCAAGGCGTCGGCGTTCCAACCGCCGATTCCGCCGGAACCGAGGTTCAAATCGACCCGGCAACGGACGCCGCTTGGAAAGGGAGCATCTCATTCATCGACACCCAGACTAAGGTGATGCGCGAGGTCGCGGTAGGTCGCCAACCTTCGGGCCTAACCTTCTCCGCAAATAGCCGCGAATTGTTTGTTGCGGAATCAGATTCCGATTCCGTCAGCTTCCTTGAAGTGCCAGAGGGCAAGGTCACCGGCAACCTCAGCATCCGCCCGGCCGAAGACCCCCAGTTCGGGCAAATCCCGACCGACCTTTCGCTCAGCAAAGATGGCAAACGGCTCTATGTCAGTTGCGGCGGCTTGAACGCGGTTGCCGTAGTAGAACTCGAAAAAACGCCGAAGGTTTCTGGTTACGTCCCCACCGGCTGGTACCCCATCGCGATCAAAGCCACCGGAGACCATCTCTTCGTCGCCAGTGCTAAAGGCGTTGGCAGTCAGCCCGCCGCAAAGAAAACCGGCTTTGGAGTTCACGACAGCGTTGGCGCTTTCCAAACCATCCCCGTCTCGCAACTGAAAAGTCTCAAGGCGCACACCAAGCAAGTTGCCCAGAACAACGGCTGGACCGAAACCCTCGCTGCCCGACAGGACCGACCGGCTAAGCCAATCCCGCAACGGCTCGGCGAGCCGAGCGTCTTCAAGCACGTCGTCTACATCATCAAAGAAAATCTCACCTACGATTCTGCGCTGGGAGATATGAAGGAAGGCAACGGCGACCCTAGCCTTTGCCTCTTCGGTGAAAAGGTAACCCCGAACCACCACGCCCTCAGCCGGGAGTTCGTGCTGATCGACAACTTCTACACCAGCGGGACCAACAGCGCCGATGGCCACCAGTGGGTCGCCAGCAGCATCGCCAACGGTTACACCGAGCAAAACTACGCCACCAACGTCCGCAGCTATCCGTACGATGGCGGAGACCCCCTTGCGACTTCACCCGAAGGCTTCCTTTGGAACGCCGCCGCGAAGGCTGGAAAATGGGTTCGCGTCTTCGGCGAGTTCGTGGATAAGCCAAAGATCGTAAACCCCGCCACCGGCAAGAGCCCGAGCTGGACCGAAGCTTGGCAAGACTATAAGAGTGGCAAGAACTCGATGGTCATCGAGGCGCACACCTCGCAGAAGGCGCTCGAGCCGCATCTCCACCCGAACTACATTGGCTTCCCCAGCATCATCTCCGACCAATGGCGAGCCGATGTCTTCATCAAAGAACTGAACACGTGGGAAAAGAACGGACGCATGCCCGCGCTCAGCATGATGCTCCTCCCGAACGACCACACCGCCGGAACCGGCTCCACCATGCCCACTCCCCGCGCCACCGTGGCCGATAACGACCTCGCCCTCGGCCGAATCGTCGAAGCCATCAGCAAGAGCCCGTTCTGGAAAGAGACCCTCATCCTCGTGGTCCAAGACGACTCGCAGCTCGGCGTCGACCACGTCGATGGCCACCGCTCCATCGCCATGGCGATTTCACCCTACACCCGCCGCGGTGCGGTGGTGAGCGACCTATACAACCACACGTCCTTTATCCGAACCCTCGAACTCATCCTGGGCATCCCACCAATGAACCGCTTCGATCGCACTGGGGCCCCTCTCACCTCGTGCTTCGTCGATTCGCCCGACTACCGGCCCTTTACTCACAAGCCAAACCAGATCGAGCTAAACGAAATGAACCCAAGTCCGAAGCAACTCACCGGCGTCCAGCGCGAACTCGCTCTGGCGTCCGAAAAGCTGGACCTAACTGACGTAGACCGTGGCCACGCCAAGACCATGGCTAAAGCCGCCTGGTACTCCGTCCACCCGAATCGACCATTCCCGAACCAGTTCTATCGGCCGCCTGCGGATCAAGATTGAACGAAGACTGGGCTTGGTTTTCCCACCAAGCCTAAGCAAGAAAACCTCAGGGCTGAAACGCCCGGCCGGGGACGCCGTTGATGAATTCCATCGCCGTTTCGTAGGCGCGCTCGCCAACTTTCTTTCCACAAGCCCGGGCGTCAAGGTCGCCTGCTTTAAAGTGGATTCCCCCGTATCGCCGACTCATGCCCGCTTCATTTGCGGCGTCTGTAAAGGTCTGCCAGCTCAAAGTCACCGGGGCCGCCGGAACCCCGGCTTGAATCGTAAGCGAGTTCGCCGGAACCGTCACCGAGTAGCCAAAGTAGTCGCTTCCCGTAAACCTTCGCAAAACCTCGGCCCCCGCCGCACTAAACGTGCTGTGCCCGCTCGCATATTCGGGGAATGGCGGAGTGACAAAATTCGGCGATTGGAAGGGAAGCCACTGCGAACCGTCCACCATGCCGAAGCCAGCCGTGGGCGAAATGAAACTCTTGACCTGCCGACCGGCATAGTTGGCCCGAATCGCCGTGATCGGTCGCGAGGTGTTGTAAACCCGCTTCATGTCCCAGCAAGCAATGCTGGCGTCCATCACCGCGTTCCCGACCATGAAGAACAACTGAACGGACTTGTCGAGGGTCATCTGGTCTCGTTTCGCAACCTCGGTTGCAAACAACAGCCAGTGCCCGGGCGGCGTCACTGTCCGGGGGCCATCTGCCCAATACTCTGCAATCACCTTTTGCTCATCCGTCAGGTTTGCAGTTGTTTCCACGATCTCATCCAACTGGGCGAGATACTGAGGCGATCCATACGTCGGCCCCCCGTTCGTTCGGAACTCAGAAGCCGAGGAGAGCCCGAACGGAATCACCTGATTCCAATGCGGCGCCAGGAAGCCCGGCGTCGCACCGTTCGCAAACCGCAGAGGCTGCCACTTACTTGGATCGTTCACCACGTCAGCCGTATTGACCGGCACGTAACCCGTCGTATCTGCATAGTTTCCACTCTGATTCGCGCCGTCATTTCGCCGGTACTCAATCAGCTTCGCTGCAACGTGGTTCCCTATTCCCTGTGGGGTCGTGAGAGATTCCGAAGCGTCATCGGGGTCGTAGCCGAAGGAGACCATCTTCGCCCGGAATCGGTCCGCCTGCGCCGGATACAGGTTCAAAAGGGTGCGATACATCGCGTAGCTAATCGCCTTCTGCTTGTTGGCGATCGTTCGTTCCGCCGCCGGACGACGCAGCGATCCTCCAAGTCTTGTCCCAATGGCTTTCGCGTCGTACGCCGCCCAGGCGTCAAAGCCCGCCGTGGAAACAATCCCCAACGATCGTGCGATAGCGGGTGGCCCGATCGTAGAGTTGCTGGCGCTTGTCAGCAACTCCTCCGTCCACTGCAAGCTCGCATTCGCTGGGGCCGAGGAAGAGGAACTGCTACTGCCGCCACAGCCAGAAATCGCCACCATCGTGGCCGCCAAAAATCCAAACTGAACCGCTCGTTTCATCGAATTCCTACTTGCTCCCTAAAACATATCACGGGTGTGATCTCAGTGAACACATTAACGACGTGCTATCCCTTAGTTTTCGGCGTAAATAACCCAAAGCTTTAGGTTGCGTTTTCAGCACGCACCCATTAAAGTCCGGTTTAGATGTTGAACTCCGAGCTATTCACCGCAATTGCGGCCGGGGAAAGGGCGGCGGTTGGCGCCTACTTTCGAGCCTTTCCCGAGCATGTGAACGTTCGGAACCTCGAAGCCGACGATAACAAGCCGAATTGGGATGAGCTCACTCCGATTCACGTGGCCGCTAAATTTGGCCATCTCGAAATCGTGAAGCTTCTCGTCGAACTTGGCTCCACCGTCTACTCGCACCCGTTCTCGACCTATCCGGCGGTAATCGTCGCCGCCTGGAAAGACCAGCAAGCGGTCTTGGACTACTTCCTCCAGGAAATCCCCGAGAAGGCCGAAGGGCAGCGCGGCGTCGGCGTTGCGATTAACCTCGCCGGAAGGGAGGGCTGGTTCCGGCAAGTCCAGATGCACGTCGAACTCGATCCCCTCGCCGTGCACCAACGTGGCTGGATCGGAGACTCGCCCCTCCACTGGCCCGCGCACAACGGATTCACCGAGATCGTCGACTTCCTCCTCGCGCACGGCGCGGACCCGAACGCTCACGAAATCGGCTGGATCGGCGGAACTCCTCTTCATTGGGCATCCGAGCGCAATCCAGAGATCATCCGCAAGCTTGCCGCCGCCGGTGCAAACGTAAACGCCCAAGTCCAAAAGTCTGGTTCCCATCATCTCGGCGGAACCCCGCTCCACTGGTGCGCCCGGCAACGAGACGATTGTGGAGAATGCATCTCAACCCTGCTCGAATTCGGTGCCGACCGAAGTATTAGCGATGCCGAAGGCAAAACGGCCCTCGACTGGGCAACCGAACTCGGTAACGAAAAATGCCGAATCGCGCTAACATCCTAAAACCATGGTCCTCGCCGCGGTTCTGAGTTTGGCAATGACGCAACCCCTCGAAACAATCGACCTTTGGCCCTCGGGAAATCCGAACGGCTGGACCCGAACCGACACCGAAGTGACCGAGTTCGACGAAAAGTCGAACTTCAAAATCGTCAAAAACGTTTCGAAACCCACCCTGCAAATTTTCAAGTCGCCGAGCGCCAAGTCGAACGCGCCGACTGTCCTCGTGTGCCCCGGCGGCGGTTACTGGATCGAAGCGATTGAGCACGAAGGCACCGAAATTGCCGAGTTCCTAAACTCAAAGGGAATTCACGCTGCCGTCCTAAAGTATCGCCTGCCAAATCGGGAGCAAGACAAGCCGCTCCATCTTGCCCCGATGCAAGACGCCCACCGCGCCCTCCGCATTCTTCGGAGCCGAGCTAAGGATGCCAGCAAGATCGGAATCATGGGCTTCTCTGCCGGGGGACACCTCGCCGCGGTCACGAGCACCAACGAGCCCACCTACACGAAGGTAGATGCGATCGACCAAAGCTCCAGCCGCGCCGATTTCACCGTCCTCGTCTACACCGCCTACTTGGTGAACGACGTTGAATCGACGCTAAAAGATGAGGTGCCTGTGTCTTCAAGCACCCCACCAACCTTCCTCGTGCACACCATGGACGACCCCATCCCGGTCCAAAGCGCATTGACCTACACCGCAGCCTGTAAAGCCAGAAATGTCCCCGTCGAGCTCCACCTGTTCCCGAAAGGCGGGCATGGTTACGGCCTACGAACCAAGGAACGCGGCCTCAAAAACTGGGGCAATCTCCTCGTTGACTGGCTTTCTGATTTCTAGTCTTTCGGCTTAACTGAGAACAACAATGAAATTCCCGGTTCTGCCGGGAACGACTCCGGATAGAACTCCAAGGTCGGCGCTCCGCCGCTGACATATTCGCTTGCCGGAAGCCACTCGCTGTAAAAGCCATGGATGATCGGCATCAACTGGCTCAGGTCCGGGCACTCAACCTTTGCATAGTGGCCGCCAGTCAGCTTCCATTCCGTGAGCCCTTCGGGAACCTCTCCGTCCGACTCCACTCCCGCCAAGTATTCGAACTGGCCCGCGGGTAAAGCGTCGTTCATTCGAACCGCGCCATAGAAATCCCCGCTAATCTTGACTTCAGGAATTCGAGGCTCAAATGTCCCCCACAGAGCTTTGATCTCTTTGTTGGCATTGTCGCCAACGTACTCAAGCCCAACGATGCGTCGGGACGGCTCAGTCACAAATGTGGGTTCCATCGCCGCCCATACTAACGCATCACTTCGCGACGGTCAAGCCACGATGTTCGACAGTAAACCGCTCCTGCTTGCCGTGCAGCTTCCACGTTTTGAGTTCACCGTTTTGCCACGCAATATCAATCGTCGCCCCACCGCGAACCCGGAGCCCCTTCACTGATCCAGTTGCCCAAGCCTTCGGTAAAGCAGGCAGTAGCTCAATAATCACCCTGCCATTTGCGTCGGACCGATGCGACTGAACCAGCATCTCGGCCATCCCGGCCGTCGTTCCAAAGTTGCCATCAATTTGGAACGGCGGGTGCGCTCCGAACAGATTCGGATACACGCCGCCACCGCCTGCGTAGGTCGTTTTGTCCGATCCAACAAGCCGAATGAGATAGTTCAGCATCCGGTGCGCCGCCTCGGGCTCGTGCAGCCGCGCACGCAAAGCCAGCTTCCAAGACATCGACCAGCCGGTGCTGTCATCGCCCCGAAGATCCAAGGTCTTAGAAACTGCTGCGGCAAGATCCGGCCGTGATTGCGGCGTGATGTCGGCCGCTGGATAGGCGCCAATCAAATGTGAAACGTGCCGGTGCAACGGCTCGGCTTCGCCGAAGTCCTGCGACCACTCCACAAGTTGTCCCTTCGAACCCACCTTTTCCGGTCGCAACCGACCTCGCGAAGATGCTAGCTCAGCCCGAAACTCGGGATCGACGCCAAGCTCCTTCGCTGCCCGCTCCGTCACCCCAAACAGCGCTCGCAAAATCGCCATATCCTGGGTCGTGCCGATGGAGACTTCGTAACCTTTCCCGTTGAACAAGAACACGTTTTCTGCCGAAACCGAAGGTGCCGTCACCAATGCGCCGTCCTTCTCGTAAAGCGCGTCAAGCCCAAATTGTGAGGCCCCCTTCAAAACGGGATACACGCGCTTCAAAAACGCTCGGTCCTGCGTAAAGGCGTAATGCTCCCAAAGTTGGAGTGACATCCAAGCTCCGCCCAAGTTGAAGTTCGCCCAAGTTGGGGACCCTTCGCCGTAGGCACCTACCGGTGCCGTATGCCGCCAAACGTCAGAGTTGTGGTGTGCCGTCCATCCGCGCCATCCGTAATTCGTCTTCGCCGTTTGTGCCCCGTTGACCGCCAGCTCGAAAATGAAGTCGAGCATTGGCTGGGCGCACTCTGGCAGATTCGTGGATTCCACCGGCCAGTAGTTCATCTGGGCATTGATGTTGGTGGTGTAGTTGGAAGACCAGGGTGGCCGCATCATTGGGTTCCAAATGCCTTGCAAGTTTGCCGGCTGCCCGCCCTTACGGCTGCTCGCAATCAGCAAGTAGCGACCGTATTGGAACAGCAACGCTTCCAATCCGGCATCGCCGTTCTTCTTCCAATCAATCACACGCTGGTCCGTCGGAACATCGTTTCTGCCCGGACCGAGGTCAATCGAAACCCGATTAAAGAGTCGCCGGTGATCCGCTTGGTGTCGAGACTTCAACTCGGTAAAAGTTCGCTTTACGGCTTTCTCGACCGTCTTCTTTGCCCGGTCCATCGACCGCTCTGAGTCGTTCTCGGGATGCTGATCAAAGCCCTTAAAGCCGGTTGAATTGCTGATGATCAAAGTCACTTCGGTCGCGCCTGAAACCCGCAGCCCGTTCGCATCCGCCCGAACCGTACCGCCGGTCGTCACCGCACGCAGTGCAGACGCGAACCCCATTCCGATCTTTTCGTCGTAAACGATCGCTGGCTCTTTGCTCCGATAATTCGGTTCGGCATGAGCGGGCGCACGTCCTAAAAGGGCCAACCCGTTGGCCCCCAACGCCCGGACCGTGGTCGGGCACTGACTTCGAAACGCCGCCCGGAAAGAAATCGCGCCTGGCTTAGATGCCGTGAACCGGTAAACAATCACGTTGTCGGGATAGCTGACAAACGCCTCGCGTCGAAATTCGATCCCGCCCTGCGAAAACTCTGTCGTCGCAACCGCGTCGCCCAGCGGCAACTCGCGATGGTAGCCGATGGTCGGTCCGCTCGGCAGATCAAACTCAATATCAAGATCACCCAGCGGAACGTAAGACTGCGTGTATGGGCCCTGCATTTTCTGCGTCAGCGACTGAGCCAGCGCGTAATCTTCCTTCGCTAGGGCATCTCGTACAAGCGGAATCTGGGCCTTGGCGTCTGGGTTGTCCCAATTCTTCGGACCGCCGGACCAAAGCGAACTCTCGTTGAGCATCACCTGCTCCTTCGCCACCCCGCCAAAGACCATCGCCCCAATCCGCCCGTTCCCGAGCGGCAACGCATGCAGCCACGTGGGCGCTGCTTCCGGATACCAAAGGCTCAGCGGGCTGGGCGTCCTCACCGGCGCACCCCAACTGCTTGCCAACATCGCAAACGCCACAAAACTACCGAGCACTTTTCGCATCGCATCCTCTGGTCACCCACACTAACCGAGCCGAGAGATTACCGTTGGTGTCATCTGCAGAAATAGCGTAGACATAATGTTAAGAAATTAATAAAAAGAAACCTTAACAATGAATTTCGGTTTTGGCAACGTTCCGGGATTTAAACTCAAGCGGTTGCGTGTTGCTCGAACCCGTGTGGCGAGGACGCAAATCCAATACTCAGGCTGGCGCGTGAGAGCGATCCCGTCTATACTAATTGCAAAATCATGAAAGCCCGGTTCCTGTTCGCCTCCCTCTCCGCGCTCGGCGTTGCTGCCCTTGTCATCGCCTTCCAAAGCAACTTGCGCTCCGCGCGCCAAGCTGGGCCAGGCTGGAGTGCTGACAAAACCGCTTTCACGCTGTTCAATGGCTGGCGCATCACCCCGGTAGGTAAGGGAATCGACCTCCCCGGCGACATGCCCGGCTCGATCATTTTCGTTGATGGCGGAAAGAAGGTGTTGGTGAACACCGCCGGGTACCACGACCACTCGCTCAATCTGGTCAACCTCGAATCGGGCCAGATTGAAAGCACCCTCAAGTTCGACCGAAACTGGATCGGCCTCGCGCAGAAAGCCGACGGTGAATTCTGGCTATCCGGAGGCAAGGTTGAAGACGCCGCGAAGCACAAAGCCATCCTGAAGATCAAAAACGTCAACGGCAAGTTGGAGCAAACTTCCGGAATTGACCTCGAAGGCATCGCCCCTCGAGACCGATTCGTTAGCAGCATCCTCCCCGGTCCCAACGGCAACTACGTTCTCAACGTCCAGAGCGACGAAGTCCTCCTGACCGACGAAGCGGGCCAAATCAAGCAGCGAACCAAGGTCGGCTACCGCCCTTACATGGCCGCCCTCAGCCCCGACGGCAAGACCCTCGCCGTCAGCAACTGGGGCGACCAAAGCGTCAGCATCCTCGATGCCAAAACGCTCACTTCCGTTGACCGAATCAAGGTCGAGCAGCGACCCACCGCCGTCGTCTACACGAAAGACGGCCGCCTCTTCGTGAGCAACGCTGGTTCCGATTCGGTTTCCGTCATCACGAACGGACAAGTCAGTGCAACCATCCGCACGGGCTTTGGCGGGCGATCCAAAGTCGGCTCGACTCCGGTTCACCTCGCGGTTTCTCCGGACCAAAACACTCTCTTCGTCGCCAACGCCGGAAACAACTGCGTCACCGTTGTCGACATTGCCAACCCCAAATCGGCAAAAGTCACTGGCTATATCCCAACCGAGCGCTACCCGGTCCTCGTCTCGGTCACGCCGGACGGAAAGAAGCTCCTCATTGGCACGGCTAAAGGCAACTACGGCGCGAACGCCGGAAGCAAAGTCACCCTCGAAGGTGCCCAGATTCGCGGCCAACAGTACGGTGCGCCCTACCGCTACATCGGACAGCAGCTCACCGGCCGGCTTACGATTCTCGACATTCCATCTGGAAAGGAACTCGACAAGCTCAGCGCGAAGGTCAAGGACAACATGCCCGACCAGAAAGCACTCCTTGCGAGCGCGGAGTTCCGTGACGTCGAGCGAAACGCGCTCCGAAAGATCAAGCACGTGATCTACGTGATCCGTGAAAACCGCACCTTCGACCAGGTTCTTGGCGATCTCGGACGCGGTAACTGCGACCCATCGCTCACCGTTTTCCCACGACGGGTCACCCCGAACGGCCACAAGCTCGCTGACACCTTCGCGACCTACGACAACTTTTATGCCGACGGTGAAACCTCCCAATCTGGCCACCAGTGGACCGATGCCGCCTATGCCAGCGACTACTGCGAAAAGCAGTGGGTCCTCGGCTACGGTCGCCACGGACAGGTGGATAGCGACAAGCGACTCACGAGCTCTCCGGGCGAGTATCTCTGGTCCCAGGCCCGAAAGCACGGCCTAAAAGCCCGCGTCTACGGCGAATATGTTGACGTTCAGGAAGATCACAACTCGCTGAACGACCCCGAGCTGCGAAAGGACCCGGAGCAATACGGCTACAGCGCCAAGTTCGAGGAAATCTTTGCGCGTGGAGGACGCGATACCGAAAAGGTCGAAGAGTTCCTGCGCGAAATGCGCGAAGCAGAGAAGAACGGCGGCTGGCCGAACCTGATGGTCATGGCCCTGCCCGACGACCACACAAACGGGTTTAGCGCAGGGAGCCTGTCGCCCTACGCCATGGTTGGAGATAACGACCTCGCCGTCGGAAACCTCGTGGAAGCCGTGAGCAAGTCGAAGTTCTGGAAAGAAACTGCCATCTTCGTGGTCCAAGACGACGCCCAAGATGGCCCCGACCACGTCGATTCGCACCGAACGGTGGCGTACGTCGCGAGTCCGTATGCAAAGCGCGGAATCATCGACAGCACCCACTACAGCACCGCGTCCATGCTGCGAACCATGGGCCTGATGCTCGGCCTCCCGCCGCTCACCCAGTTCGATGAAGCCGCCACCCCGATGGTAAACGCCTTCACCACCAAGCCGAACTTCGCCCCGTTCATCAAAGTTCAACCAGCCATTGACCTGAACGAGCGAAACCCGTCGGGTACCAAGCTCGCCGAGCGCAGCGCAAAGCTCGACTTCTCCGAAGTCGACCGTGCCGAATTCGGCGAGCTAAACCGCATCCTCTGGGAAGGCTACAAACCCGGCGTCCCGTATCCGGCGGAGAAAGGGAAGCACTAAGCCAGCCTTAGTGCTTCCAGCCGCGAATCAACTCTCGAACGTACAGCCCCGATTCGGTCAGCTCCGTGTCCTTCCAGCCGCCGTTGCCCGAAGAGCCCGGCTTCAGGATCGCCGCGCCTTCGACCTTGTCCGCCACCGACCAGTTGAAGTGACTCAGTTGGTTTTTCGCCATAAAGTCCATCCAAGCCTGGGTGGACTCGCGATCAACTTTGCCGTCGCCATCCGCGTTGACCGTGCCCCACTCCGTCACCATCAGCGCGAGTCCGGCGTCGAGTGCCTTCTGCGCCTTATCGCGCAGGTACTGCTTGTGCGTCCCGGCATAGAAGTGCAAGGTGTAGGCCACATTCGGGTCCTTGATCGGGTCTGGAATCACCGCGTCCACGTCCTGCGACCAAGTGGGCGTGCCGACAATGATCAGGTTGTCCTTGTCGTGCTTCCGAATTGCCGCGATCACCCGCTCGGCATACGGCTTGATCACCTGCGACCAGCTCACCTTAAGCGGCTCGTTGTAAATTTCGTAGATCAAATTCGGCTTATCGCCGTACTTCGCCGCTAGCTCGCCGAAGAATTTCTCCGCCGCCTCGGGCGTCTTCTCCGGATCGTGCGAATGCCAATCGACAAGAACGTACATGCCTTGCTTGATCGCGGCATCCACGACCGCATGCGCCTTTTTAGTCTCAACGTCCGGCTGGGTCAAGTATCCGCCGCTTCCTACCGCAATCGCCGCCCGAACGCCGGTCGACTTAAAGTCGGATTTCAGCCAAGCGACCGTGCCAGCCGTGTAGTACTGCGGCATCCATTGGCTCCAAAACAGGCTCATCCCGGCCAGGCTCGCCGGCTTCCCATCCTTGCCCACAATCCGATTGCCCTTAACCTGCAACCGCCCGTGAACATCCACCGGGCTAGCCTGTGGGCTCATCTCCGAACCCAACCCCGCCGCCAGCACCATCGCCGCCAATCCGATCGAAAAGACCATGCCCTTACTATAACGGAAAGGCGAATTTCCCTTGGAGTGCGGTAGCTCTGCTACCGTTTTTGTGAGCCGTAAACACCAAGGATTTCTATATCCAAGTTGAAACCGACGCCCAAGTCCCCAGCCACGCGAAGCCACACGGCCACACATGGCGCGTAAGAATATTGAAGCCATGCTCGCCGCCATCTGCACGCTATCAATCACCGCCGCCAATCCGAACGTCGCCGTCATGATCCACGGCGCGGGCGGAGGCGGCTGGTAATACCGATTCTGGAAACCCGTGTTTGAACGGGCCGGGTGGCAAGTCATCGCTCCCGACCTCGTTCCGGCCAAGGGCAGATTGAAGCAAACGAAGTTCACGGACTACGTCGATCAAGTCGTTTCGTGGGTTCCAAAGAAGCACGGAAAGGTCGTTCTCATTGGGGCAAGTCTCGGTGGAATTCTCGCGCTCAAGGCGGCCGAACGCATCAAGCCCAACGCCGTCATTCTCATCAACGGCGTGCCGCCAGCGGGTGTCGATCCCGCAAAACAAAGGACTGATCCCATTCCCGATGTGATCGGCTGGGCGAACGGACCTTTGAAGGACACCCGAGACGCCATGCCAGATAGCGACGAGGCAACCATCCTCTGGACCCATCCGCAATGGCGAGATGAGTCCGGTTCCGTCCTGAGAACCACCCGCGCTGGCGTCAAAACCACCCCGCCGACCTGCCCCGTTCTCGTCGTTATCGGCACAAAAGACACCGACATCCCGCCCGCCACCTCCCGCGCCACCGCCGCTTGGGCGAAAGCAGACGTTTTCGAATACGCCAACACCAGCCACGTCGGCCCCCTCCTCGGCCGCCGCGCCAAAGAAATCGCCGCAGCCTGCGCCACGTGGATTGAGAGACAAGTCACCAACCTTGGAGTGCGGTAGCGCTGCTGCCCCTTTTAGAAAGTCGGATTCACCACGCTTGAGCGTATACGCTCCAATAAAGCCTAAGGATGGTTAGGTGGTTCCTCGAACGCGAACTGCGGATGATTCTCCGAAATCCACGCTTCGGCCAGCACGCGAAACTCTTCGGCCTTCTCCAGAAGTGTCTTCGTTTCCGTTTCTGTCGCGACGCCTGCCAAGTCGTAATCCACACTGTTTCGCTTGCGGCGGCAGGCATCAAAGTAGTTCATCAGAGGATGAACCTCAGTCCCCATCGCTACTTTGACTGCCTGAAAGGCCGTTTGATGCGCGCCAAGTCCGCTTGTTCGGTACCCCGACAATGCCGTGACCATCTTCGCGGTCTGCAGCGCAGCATTGTAAGCCGTGGCAAACCTTCTATCTGCCGAAAGTTCAGGAATCTGAGCGTCTTCAAGGTCTCGGCCAACAACATCGCGGAGGTTCGCGACTTCCTGAGCGGAGGTCACGTGCGACCGTACTTTGCCTTCACTCTCAAGCTGCTGCCAAGTCATGCAAATCTCCGATGAGCGGCAACGTTTCTGTACCTAGCACCGACATCAAAAAGTGATTACCGGTGCGCCGCCGTTCTTCGAACTCTTTGCGAGTATAGACGGTTGGATTTACCTCGCGTCCAATCTCTCGTTCGACCTCGCCCAGCGCTTCCGAAAGCTCAAAAGGCGTCGCGTCTCCGACAATCATCAAGTCGATATCAGATGTATTTCGGACTTCATCCAGGTGTACGTAGGATCCAAAAATGAAGGCAACATCAATGTTCGGCCCGAATGGAGCGAGGCCACTTTTCAGCACATCAACGGCTCCAACCGATTTCTTGAATAGGCCGTGTAGTTCAGGAAAAAGTGGACTGCTCCGGTCCGCCTGGTAATAGGTTCGTTGGCCGTCTTTGGTCCGTAACAAGATGCCAGCTTCAACAAGGCTTTGAAGTTCGCGCTGGAGGGAAGACGGCGTCGCTGAAAGCCGAGCCGCGAGTTCACTCAGATACCACTTTCGGTCCGCCGCAAGCAGAGTCGTGCCGAGGATCTCCCTCCGAACCGGCGGAAAAAGTCGATCAATCGCCGTGACTTTACGCACCATGCGTAAAGTCTTACGCATTTTGCGTAGGAAGTCAAGCCTCGATGGTGCTCAAAGCCACCCTCGGCACGCCGATTTGCCCTTGGCTGTGTAGCACACTTGTCATGGGCGAGGCGGTCGAGCCAAATCTTTGGGAAGGACCTGTACTCGACCAACACCGCGGCCGAACCCAAGCATCTCAACTGGTCCAGCGTGATAAGGGGTATCGGGAGGGGCAAGACGAGGGAAAACCAAAGCAACTGGTTGACTTTTCGCCTAAGAACGAACCTAGAAGCTGGATACCGAAAACCAATGCTCCGAACCAACCCGAACGACTTTGAACCTAAAACACCCTGTAATGAATTAAAAACCCTGGGGGGGAACGTTAATTAGGGCGTGTTAACACAATTTAAGAAATTCGGCGATCACGGCGAAGTGAATGAAGCCGATGAAGTGGACGTCGAGCTTGTCGAATCTTGAGAAGATTCGTCGGAAGCCTTTGA
>Ga0247843_1000769_pt1 | contig 72425 bp, 69 predicted proteins | sample LaCruzMarch2017__FD_192420 | JGI IMG/M metagenome (GOLD analysis project Ga0247843, IMG submission 192420) | Freshwater microbial communities from meromictic Lake La Cruz, Castile-La Mancha, Spain - LaCruzMarch2017_8m | ecosystem: Environmental > Aquatic > Freshwater > Lake | place: Spain...
GAAGGCAAAGGCGTTGAAAACCACCCTTTACCAGATCAGGCAGAATTTGTTTTACAACTATCTAAAAGCTGAATTGAAAAACCCTACAATTGCGGCTTATTCTGGGGTATAGCGAAAGTCCTAAAGCAATAATACTTAAGCAAGCGGTATTGGTTTATTTTAGGTGGGTGATGGTGGCAAATGCCGTCAGTGCTTGCACAAAAAGTTTGGGCTGCGGGGAAACAAATAGGGTTGGATTGCTTTGAAGGGCTTAACAACCGCTTGATAGGATTGGCGGAGGTGGCAAATTGCTTGCCACCTCCTTGTTCAAGCTAGGTTATTTTTTTGCGGCTTTGGCAAACTTATTAGCTAAAGCGTTTTTTATATTGGCACGCAGGTTGGTATTGGTTTGCAATATTGCGCTCAATCCTGATGGGCTTAACAATTGGTTTTCTACGGTGCGATCCGTCCAATCGGTGTATTCCACCATGGCGTAGCTGTTAAACAATAGTTCTACAGAGAGCTTGTAGTATTCAAAACGGATTGCGGATTCACATTCCTGCTTTAATACGTTTACGACTACATTCGGATACAAGGCGTGATTTTCTGCGACTATCAAATCAAGGGCTTTTTGGTATTGTGGCCATTCGGAATTGAATTTGATGACATAGCCGTGATTGTCCCATTCTGCGGCATACATTGTGGTTTCCGCATCAAATGGACGCCAAATAGAGCTTGGCAACTGTGAGCGGAAGGTATCAGGGTCAATCGGTTTTGGTGGATTTGCCGGGTCGGATTGAGCCTTTTTCTCAGGTTTAGGTTTGCCCCTGTTTAAAAATGCCGCCGCGAATTTACGCATTTTTGCATCAGTGTGTACGCCTAAGGCTTGTAGATTATTTCTAATCAACTCCATGCCATCGCCGGAAAGGCTATTGGCAAAAAAGCGTTTTTGAAACTCTACCAATTCCAACGGCATTTTTTCAGTAAAACGCTGACCAAAATCGGAGGCGTTTAGCTCACGATTTTTGTACATCAATTTGGTTCTGGATGGATGTGAATCCACTAAATCAGGCTCGACTGGTTCCAAATAAATAACCACCTGTTCTTCACCAAAATGAATGCCAAAGCCGTTTAACTGCAACCGTTGCCCGCGTTGCGATTCGTTAGGGTTGTAGTAAAGCTCGTTTTTCCAAAGCAAACCGACATGGCCTAGGGCATTAAATGAGCCAACTTCCTCTTTGGCATCCTCTGATAATATCCACCAGTAAGCAGCAACCTGTAGGCCGTATGCCGTTAACACAATTTTTCCGCTTTGTTCCGCACAGCGATCTAAAAAGGCTTTCTGTCCGACAATGTTATGCCAAAGTAAGCTGCCATCTTCTTTACGCTCGGCGACTTTAACATCTAACCCCGTTGCCGGGATGGTGTAATAGCGGCTGTTGAGAAAATAGTTTATGCCTCTACGGACTTGTTCTGTACCGATTTGGCGGGACAGCAGCATTTCAGACTTTTTATAAGTATCTTCGTCTAATGTATTGCCCATTAATGTCGCTGATGCGCCGCTACCACGTTGCTGGATAGCTGGGGCAAATTCTTCCATGGGGATTTTACGGTAATGCTCGACATTTTTACCGTTTTGCCACGCTTTGATTTCGTATAAAAAGGTATTGGGATTTTTCCATAAAGTAAACTCAATGCCTTGTTTTTCACCAAAGGGTAGTGTTCGATAAACCATGCCTTGGGTGTTTTCTGGTAACGCGGAGGTTTTTGCGCCAATCCCAAAATTACTGGGTGATGATTGCTCGCCAACACCGCCAGTAGTGTGGCCAACATTGCCGGAGTTGACCAGCTTGGCAAGATGGTTGGTGACTTGGTCAAACGTCATGCCGATGCCATCGCCCCAAAAACACAGTTTGTTCGGATCCTCAAAATCCGGTTCTATACGGATGATGCCAGTAAAATCCGATAGCCCTAGGGTTTCTTGCTCTTTGTCCCAACGGCGGTAAATGGCATCCAATTCATTTTGGAACAATTCACGGGCGTACATATAAGAGGGTGTGCTGCGGTATAACATATCAACAATGATAGTTAACGCGGTTTCACCGGATGTGGACAGAGAGATACCTTTGGGCGTGTCTTGGGGCTGTTCAGACGCAGGGCGCTGATTTAGCATCTGTGCCAAGCGCATTTCATATTTGGACTCTTGTGGCTGTAATTCCACCGCTTTGCGGTAGGCAGCTATAGCGGGTTCGACTTGCTTTTGCTTATATAAGGCATCGCCTAATAAGGCAAAAATGGCGGGGTTGGTTTTTGCGCCATAAATATCAATGATTTTGCTGCAAGTATTGGCTATTTCAGCTGCCGATTCCCGTACTTTTTGCCATTGCTTGAGAAAATACACTTGGTTTAATTGGTTTATATCAACACGCTTCAGCTCACTAGCATTGCGGTTGACAAGGTGGAAACTAGCCAACCAAAAATGTTCCTCGCCAAAATCAATGTTTATATCAAAGCGGTATTCGGATTTTGAGGGGTCTAGCGTGATTGCGAAATTAAACGCGCCATGTTCGGCATGAGCAACGCCAGGGAAACGGGTGCGTAAATCAGGTCTTGCCGGCAATGGCGTGGTTTCTGCTGCCCATGTGTTTGATTCGTAAAGTGTTGCGGTGGTAATTGGTTCGGTTAATGTGACTGCCCAAAAGCCCAAATTCAATTCATGGCCTGTAAAAATAATTTTTTTTGGTAGCAGGTTTAAGGAGATGCCAACAAAAAGGTCGTCGTAAATTTCAGGGAATTGTTTGATTTCATTAACATACCAAACATTGGTATCGTTAGATTGCGTAGTGTTTGTCCAGTTCATTGGTAGTATTGATTTAGGAAGGTTGGGGAATAACGATCAGGTTTTTAGGGAAGCATCCCTGAACGTGTACGAGCTAGATTAACGACAGATAGGTTTAAGTTTGCTGAAATATGGGTGTGAATATAGGGTAAATGATTCTGCTTGCCAAAGGAATTTTTTTTGGATTTTTACTAATGGGGGGTGGTTAGCATTATTTTTATTTGCTAAGTATGTAGAGCTTAGTAGCGTCGCAATTTAGAGCAAGCCATGTTCAGCAAAAGAAAAAGGCGAGCCGTCGCCGATTATAAAGTGGTCTAACACCCGGATGTCAAACAAGGCTAAGGCTTGTTTAAGTGTGTTGGTGATATTTTTGTCGGCAACGCTGGGTTCGGAAATGCCGGAGGGGTGGTTATGGGCAAAAATTACCGCAGCGGCATTGTGATGTAAGGCTTGTTTGGCAATCTCGCGTGGATAGACGCTCGCACTGTCTAATGTACCCCGGAACATTTCTTCGAGGACAATGACCCGATGTTGGTTATCTAAAAACAAACAAGCAAACACCTCATAACTGTAGCCTCTCAATTGCGCGCTTAAATAGGCACGGGTGATATCTGGGCTGGAAAGTACGCTACCGCGTTGGAGTATTTCCTGAAAATGCCGTCTAGCCATTTCCAGAACGGCTTGTAGTTGGGTATATTTGGCTGTGCCTAAGCCATTACCTAGGCAAAATTGTTGGACATCGGCATCTAATAAAGCCTGCAAAGAGCCAAATTGGTTTAACAATTCGCGGGCTAAATCCACTGCCGATTTGCCTTGAGTGCCAGTACGCAAGAAAATTGCCAATAGTTCGGCATCGGTTAAGGCATTTGCGCCGCGTTGCAATAATTTTTCTCTAGGGCGTTCTTCTGCAGGCCAATCTTTGATTGCCATAAAAACCTTCGTGGTGACAGAAACAATTTAAGCATAGTACAAATTGTCTGGACTTGCCATAATACGGACGGGCAACTATTTTTAGGAAAAGCATATTAATAAGCGCATTTTATTAGGTGTAAGTGGCGGTATTGCCGTATACAAATCAGCCGAATTGGTTCGGTTGCTAGTCAAACAAGGTTTTGATGTCCGCGTGGTCATGACCGACTCTGCTACCCATTTTGTCAGTCCGCTGACGTTTCAAGCACTTTCTGGGCATCCTGTGCATCATGAATTGCTCAACGCAGAAGTGGAAAATGCCATGGGGCATATCAGTTTGGCGCGTTGGGCGGATATTTTGCTGATTGCACCAGCGACTGCCAATTGCATTGCTAAGTGCAGCCACGGTTTGGCTGACGATTTGTTGTCGACTTTATATTTGGCGGCTAATTGCCCTGTTTATATCGTGCCAGCGATGAACCAAGCGATGTGGAACAAAGCCGTCACCCAAGAAAACATCCAGCAACTGCAACGCCATGGCGTGGTTTTGATAGGCCCAGAAGCGGGTAGCCAAGCGTGTGGTGAAACGGGCTTTGGCAGGATGACTGAGCCGGAAGCTATCGTTAACGCTATCATTGGCTATAGCAATCCGCTGTTGGTGGGGCTAAAAATCTTAATCACCGCTGGGCCAACCAGGGAAGCCCTAGATCCGGTGCGCTATATCACCAACCGCAGTTCTGGAAAAATGGGTTACGCCTTGGCGCAAGCGGCTGCCATGGCTGGTGCGGAAGTTACTTTGATTTCAGGCCCGGTGCAATTGGCAGTGCCTGACAAAGTTTTCTGCATCCAGATTGAGAGCGCAGCACAGATGTATGAAGCCGTGATGGCAAATATCAGCAACCAAGCTATTTTTATCGGTGCAGCGGCAGTGGCTGACTATAGCCCGATGCAGGTGGAAGCCGGAAAAATAAAAAAGCAGGGCGCACAAATCGCAATAAACTTGCAGAAAACCCCAGATATTTTGGCTAGCGTTGCCAATCTCCCACAGCCGCCGTTCACCGTTGGTTTTGCCGCAGAAACCCATGACTTGGAAACTTACGCCAAACATAAATTAGCAGCAAAAAACCTCGATATGATTGCCGCCAATTGGGTAGGCCAAGCAGAAGGCGGCTTCGATAGCCATGAAAATGCCTTACAGGTGTTTTGGCAAGACCAGCAAAAATCCTTACCCATGATGGCTAAAGCTGACTTAGCACAACAATTACTCGCGTTAATTGCCCAGAGATTCCATGAAAAAAATACAATTTAAAGTACTTGATGCCCGACTAGGGCATGAGATTCCTTTGCCGGAATATGCTACGCCAGGGTCAGCGGGACTTGATTTAAGGGCTTGTGTAGAAGAAGCAACCGTTATTCATCCTGGGCAAACCCTGTTGATACCAACCGGGCTTGCCATTCATATCAATGACCCTAGCGTTGCGGCAGTAATTTTGCCACGTTCTGGATTAGGCCATAAACATGGTATTGTTTTAGGCAATCTGGTAGGTTTGATTGACTCCGATTACCAGGGGCAATTGTTTGTCTCTTGCTGGAATCGCGGCGATAGCGCCTTTACCATTCAAATAGGTGAACGGCTTGCACAAATGGTGTTTGTTCCGGTGCTGCAAGTGGCATTGGAGCAAGTAGCCGATTTTGACCAAAGTCACCGTGGCGAAGGTGGTTTTGGACATAGCGGAAGGCTTTAAGCATTTTTCTTTAGGAGAGTTAGGTATGGTAAAGCTATTTTCTTGGCTTGCAGGTTTTGTTGTTGTATTGATTTTATTCACGGGTGTTGGCATAACATTGCTGACTAGTGCAGACGTTTCCAACGCCCAACAAGAGGCGGCAGTAGCGATTGCCAAAGGCACAGCTTTGGCTGTGTCCGGTAACATAGATCAAATTAACCGTACCTTGGACAAAATGGTTCAAGACCCTGATGTGTTGATAGCGGTAGCTGGCGGTAACCCTGCCGCGTTAAATACAACGGCTAAGCTTTTAGAGAAATATTTGCCAGGGGTGAAAAAAATCAGTCTATTTTTGCCTGAAATCGCTGAATTGGACTTAAGTCCCGGGCAAATTGGTTTTGCCGATTTAGACATGGTTCGCGAAACCCTGGTAAAAGAGCAGTCACCCAGCGTACAAGGTGACAAAGCCGATAGGCATTTGGCGATAACAAGAAAAATCACTTTGAATGGCAAAACCATCGGCGTCATTCTTGCTGCTTTCCCCTATGAGTTCCTCAATAAAATCGTGTTAGCAACGGCAAATCAAGATGTATCCTTGGCCTTGAAACAAGGAACGGTAATCTTGGCCTCTTCAGGTGCTATGAAGGATGTTGATGATTCGAGCAGTCAGGGCGTTAATGTCGCTAACACCGATTGGCTTATTCAATACCAACAGCTTGAACAAGATATTGATATTGATTTTACCGTTGTTGCCTGTATTTTATTGCCCGTGTTTTTTGCCCTGTTGGCGTGTTTTTCCAGTTTCCGCTATATGTCAAATTTGCTTTCAGGTGATTTGCAAAACTTGATGAAAGCCTTTAAAGACTTAATGACAAATACCTTACAAGGCGGTAATTATCCCTTTAAGCTTAATGAAATGAGCGCGTTGTTTTCAAATCTTATGCAGTTCAAACGCGTTTTGGATAATGGCGATACCGCCGAAAGGCCGCAAAAACCACAAGCTGATGATTTTAATCTGACCATCAGTGATGATGACTTTGATTTAGATATGTTTTGATAGAAATAACAAATAGTTAAACTGCATTAAAAATTGATTAATGGAATTTGTACAATGATAAAAGAAAAAACCGCCCACGATATTGCCAGTGTTTTAATTGAAGCCCTGCCGTATATCCAGCGTTTTAAAGGTAAAACTGTGGTCGTTAAGTTTGGCGGCAATGCTATGGTAGATGAGGCGCTAAAGCACAGTTTTGCTAGAGATATTGTCTTGATGAAGCTGGTTGGCATTAATCCTATTGTTGTTCACGGTGGTGGCCCGCAAATTGGCGAGTTACTGTTAAAGTTAGGGAAAACCTCTGATTTCGTCAATGGAATGCGGGTAACTGATAGCGAAACCATGGACGTTGTGGAAATGGTTTTGGGCGGTTTGGTCAATAAAGAAATCGTCAATTTAATTAACCGCAGCGGTGGCAAGGCGGTTGGCTTGACAGGTAAGGATGGCGATTTGATCCGTGCCAAAAAAATCACTATGAAATCTTCACCGATAGATGATGAAGCCTCCGAAATTATTGATTTGGGACACGTTGGCGAAGTCAGCAGCATCGACCCATCAGTGGTTGATATGCTGGGCCGTAGTGATTTTATTCCGGTGATTGCGCCCATCGGCGTAGGCGAAGATGGTCATTCTTACAACATTAATGCTGATTTGGTCGCTGGTAAGGTGGCTGAGGTATTACGGGCAGAGAAGTTGATTTTATTGACCAATACCGCAGGCATCTTGGACAAACAAGGCCAGTTGTTAACAGGCTTATCGGTGCAAGATATTGATGGCTTGATTGCTGACGGCACCATTTCCGGCGGCATGATCCCTAAAACCCGTTGTGCAACCGATGCCTTAAAAGGCGGCGTCAATAGCGTCCATATTATTGATGGTCGGGTCAACCATGCGGTACTGCTAGAATTATTTACCGACCAAGGGGTCGGCACACTATTGTTACCGCGTCCCCGCTAAGGCGTCATTAACATACGGTCTGAACGCAGACCGTATCGCTTTAACCTTGTCGCCCTCACAAAGTGCTTTGCCTACCGATGACTTGTGGCAAAGAATATCCAAAAACAGCAGATAATCGTTTTCGGTCACGGCAATCCGAGATAACGACAAGCTTATGTCGTTTTCTTTGGTTGGCGGCCTGTTCATTATTAGCTTGTCGTTGAAAACGTTGGCTTCAGTCGTGGAATATGTATTGATGAAATCTCTGGCAATAATCCACGCTTTAGCACATTGGTTATCGTTATCGCAATAAAACAAACCTAAAGAATTGGCGTCTTTAATGCTCGGAATTGAGATGGATTCAGGTTTTTTTTGCGACATTTCGGTTAAAAACTCATAGCGTTGTATGTCCGATTGGTATTCTTCCTTTGTCAATTGCTGCTTATCGTCATTGGTAATAATCGCCTTTTTTAAGGATTCTATTTCCAGTTGACTGTGTTTTATATTGTCTAACACTATTTGCGGGGTTTTTTGGCCTGTTTTTTCAAAATTAGCCGCTGATTTAATGTAGCCTTTGAGCTCTTCTTTGGTATTTTTTAGTGAATCTTCCAAACTACGTTTTTGATTTTCAAACGCTTCCATACGGGTATTGAGTGCCGAGAGAACTTCCCCTTTGGAATGATAAGTCCCTAACAAGGCGTCATCATGAATTTTTTGCTTGGCAATCAGTTTGGACTCTTCTTTTCGCAGCGCTGCCAAACGGTGTTCTAAAAACAATTGTTCTGGTGTTTTAGTTTCCATTTTGGAGGCTTCAACTGGTCGCCCCTTCGAATTAAGTACCTCATGAGTGTAGTTGGTTTTTTCTGGGGTAATTTGGTCGGTATAGGTGGTTTGGCCTTTGTTGTCTTCAAGCCTATAAAGTGTTTGGGCAACGGTCATTTGGCTTGTTAGCACATAAATAAAACCAGTAAGGGCGATAAGTTTTGAAGGAATTCCAGCTTTCATAAGACAATCAATTTAAAGTGACAGATGGGAAGGGAAAGGCAAGCGGCAATACCCGCCGACCTGCCGAAAACAAAACATTAGCCGATCAAGCTAGCCAATTGCAGCAAAGGCGGCAAAATCACCATCTTTGCCAGTTGCAAAAACAACAGCACCGCTAACGGCGACAAATCAATACCGCCAAAATCTGGAATAATCCGGCGCGCCATAGATAATAATGGCTCAGTCAAACTTACTAAAATGGATGAAGCCGCACTAAACGCACCTGGATTAGCCCAGCTAAGTATTGATCTGGCAAATACCGAAAAAATAAAGATGTTAATCAATAATGACACCAAGTCATTGATAGATTGAATGGTTAAAAACGCAATGTTAAGAGGGTAGCCTTGCAGCATGAAAATGGAAAAATTAACCAACATCTGCAACACGAATATCAACACTAACGAAGACGTGTCAATTTTGCCAATCGGCGGGATATAACGGCGCAAAAAACGCAGTGGCGGATGCGTGGCGTTTACCAAAAATTGCGAGATGGGGTTATAAAATGGCGCGCCGCACCATTGCAACAAAAACCGTAGCAGTACCGCCAAAATATACAATGAGCCTAAAGTATCAATGATTAAAACAATTGGGTTGGTCAGATAACTGGCATCCATTAGCTGTTCTCCATGGCTTTGGATAATTCAATAGAGCGGTTGCGGGCGGCCTGTAAAGCCTGGTCAACCAGCGCCGCAAAGCCGCCTTGTTCAAAAGTGGCGATGGCTTGTTCAGTCGTGCCGCCTGGTGAAGTCACCCGTTGCCGTAATTGCTGCGGCGATTCTTCCGATTCTAAGGCAATCTTTGCTGCACCTAAGGCGGTTTGTTGCACTAAAAGACGCGCAGTACGCTCATCCAGCCCCATCGCTTGGGCGGTTTTCTCCATCGCTTCCATCAGCAGAAAATAATACGCCGGGCCGCTGCCAGATACGGCAGTAACAACATCCAGGTCGGCTTCATCGCTCACCCAAAGGGCGATGCCGACCGAACGCATAATGTTTTCCGCCAAATCGCGTTGTTCGTCGCTGACTTGGCTGTTGGCGTGCAAGCCTGTTGCGCCAGTGAGTACCAAAGCCGGCGTATTCGGCATACAGCGTACAATGGCAGTATCTGTTCCCAGCCATTTAGCCAGACTGGTTTGGCTGATGCCAGCGGCGATGGACACCACCAACGGTTGCCGCTGTTGGATGGTTGCCGCTAAATTTTCTGCGACCGCTTTTAAGCCTTGCGGTTTTACCGCCAATACCAAAACATCAACCGCTGCCGCCAATTCAAGATTATCGCTGGTGGTTTGTACACCAAGATTAGCGGCTAAAGATTCAAGGGCTTGCGGGTTAATGTCAGATACCCAAAGTAATTCCGGGGCATGTCCACTGGCAATCAAACCGCTGATTAAACTGGAGGCCATATTGCCGCCACCGATAAAACCTATTTTTTGTGCTTTCATTGTGTATTCATCTATTTAATGGATGCGGGTATTCTACCGCAATATATTCTTAGCACGATAAACCACAAGGCTTTTCCAATAAAATGCAGCAAAATCCCTACCAACTACGCCATGATTGATACTATTTATATAGAAGCCGCCGTCCAAGACCATCCTCGGGTGCGGGAAATTTTGGCGCGATTCCCAACCGCAAGGCAAATTCCTTGTCAGCGTTATGGCGAAGTATTCAACCCCAAAGCACAAAATTTCCGGCTGCAAAAACAAAAGCCCGCGCTGATTTTGGCAGAAAAATACCGCAATTTTGTGCTGCCAGCCCCGCAAGGCTACTGCATAGGCGCAAGCCACAATTACTATTTTTCCCATGTGCTCAATTGCTTGTACGATTGCCGCTATTGTTTCTTGCAAGGTATGTACCAATCTGCCCATTATGTCTTGTTCGTCAATTACGAAGACTTTCAAGACGATATTCGCCGTATATGCCGCGAAACACCTAACGAACCCGTACATTTTTTTTCCGGCTACGATTGCGACAGCTTAGCCCTAGAGCCAGTTACGGCATTTGCTGACAATTTTTTGCCATTTTTTGCCGATTTGCCCAACGCTTGGCTGGAATTACGCACCAAAAGCACTCAAGTGCGGAGCTTATTAAATCGCGAGCCATTACCACGCGGCGTGTTGGCCTTCAGCTTATCGCCAGAAGAAATCGCCAGCAAAGTGGAAGCCAAAGCGCCATCTTTGCAGCGACGCTTAGCAGCATTAAGCAAATGCCAAGCACATGGCTGGCAAATCGGCCTGCGCTTTGACCCGCTCATCTACCAAACAGGTTATCAGCAACAATACCAACGCCTGTTCGAGCAAGTGTTTGCCCTGATTGACCCGGCACTACTGCACTCGGTAAGCCTCGGCGTATTCCGCTTGCCAGACAGCTTTTTCAAAAAAATCCATAACCTCTATCCCGATGAAAAATTATTCGCCAGCCCCACCGAGCAACAGCAAGGTATGACCTCTTACCCAAAAGCCTTAGAGCAAGAAATGCTGGGGTATTGCAGCGAACAACTCAGCCACTACATACCCAACAGCAAATTTTTTCCATGCAGCGTGTAAACCGCACCGTACTCGTCACTGGCGCCAGCTCCGGCATAGGCCGCGCCATCGCCAAACAACTGCTGCACTTAGGCCATCAAGTGATTGGTGTATCGCGGCAAGCCAGCAAATTTAGCCAAAGCGTAGCGGGCTTCCATCCCTGGCAATGGGATTTCAGCGATTTAGCCGCCATCCCCCAACAAGCCCAAGCCTTGCAAAGCCAATTTCCAGACTTGGATACCGTGATTTTTTCAGCAGGCAAAGGCCAGTTTGGCTCTTTAGAAGAATTTTCTTACCAACAAATGGCAGATTTGCTCACCGTCAATTTCACCAGCCAAGCCATGCTGACCCGCGCCTTATTGCCCGCCTTAAAACGCAAACCCCACAGCGACTTGATTTATATCGGTTCCGAAGCCGCTTTAAAAGGCAGCCGTAAAGGCGCGATGTACTGCGCCAGCAAATTTGCCTTACGGGGATTTACCCAAGCCTTGCGGGAAGAATGCGCCAGCAGCCAAGTGCGGGTTTGCCTAATCAACCCCGGCATGGTGAAAACCGAGTTTTTTGACCGCCTGACATTTGCGCCCGGCGATGATGCCAGCAACTATTTAATAGCTGACGATGTTGCCGACGCAATTGCTTACGTCTTAGCCAGCAGGCCGCAAATGCTGATTGATGAAATCAACCTAAATCCACTAAACAAAGTGGTAAAGTTCAAGAAAAACTAAAGTCTTACATTATGGGGATACACCATGTTCATCTACTCATTACCGCTATTTTTTAGCCAAATTGGCTACGCCACGCCTTTGGAATTACTGATTATTACCCTTGGCCTATTGGTGGTGTTAGTCATTACCGCCCCCAGCGACGGGCAAAATACGCCGCCAATACCGCAAGACAATTTTTTATTTGCCGCTTGGACAGGTAATGCCAGCCTGATTTGGGTATTTTTGCCGTTTTTTTTACTGATAAACGTCGGTCTTTACGCAACCGATACGCTGGCAAAAACAGGTTTAATAACCGTCTCCAGTTGGGATGAAATCCACTTTGCCTTTATTGTCCCCATCATCTGGTGGCTAACCAGCGTTTGGCGCAGCGAAGTAGTAAGCCATAGTCGCCTCTGGCACGCCCTCGCCAGACTCTGCACCCTCAGCGTAGTGTTTGAATACGCCTTAAAACTACTCATCCGCTGCAATTACGCCCGGCTGTTTTTTGATTGTGAAGAAATACTTATGGATTACGGTAGCTGTTTTTAAATAACCGATGTCACGCAGTCGCGTTCTCCCGTTTACCGCGCCGAGCACCGCAGATTTTGTCGGAAATAGCCCGAAGGGGCGCGGCAGGAAGCCGCGCGTCAGCAGAAGGGCAGGAAGCCCTTTCTGCTGACCTCCGACAAAATCGAGGAGCGCAGGGAGAAGCGGTAATCGGGCCGCCTTTTCTTTGGCTACTTTCTTTTGGCGGCGCAAAAGAAAGTAGCTCGCCTTCGGGTGCGAGAACCCGATTAACATACTGTCGCGATAGCGACTCAGCATGATTAATTTCAAATGGCAGAAGTTGTTTACCTAACGCCAGTTAAATAAATCCCCAATAAAGCCAAAACTGTCATACCCAGCACTTATTAATCCGATATGATGGTCGGCGGAAAGCAGCTGTTATGCTGAAACATTTCCAAAACTTATCCGATAAATACAGAAAAGGCTTTTTATTACATGAATATCTTCAAAAAAACCGCTTTAACTTGCATGATGGCGTTAGCTTTTGGTGCAGTAAGCACGTTTGCAAGTGCTGAAGAAGCGGCAAAGGCCTCTTCTCCTGTTGCAGATACCGTTGCCCATCTTGAAAAAGCATTGATTGACGTTAACCACAGCGATTTCTCTTCAGCGCGTTTACATTTAAAAGCTGCCCGTACTGCTTCTGAAGGCATCACAGGCCATGACGACGTGGTAAAACAAGCCAACGGCAGCGTAGTTCAAAGCCAAGTGCTTTCTAATTCTGGCGATGCAAAACAAGCGGCTGCTGAATTGAACAAAGCCTTGGAACTTTACAAAGCTTTATAAGTTAGATTGATAGGATATGTAAGGCTACCCACGCCAGAATTGCATATCCTATCGCCAGACATTTGCAAGCAAGCAGCCAGTAAGTCCGCACATCAAATTCCCCGTCTCCAAAAGCCAAACAATCATTAATGTGTTTAAAGCATTAATTGCTTAAATCCTCTGCCATAAGCTAAAACCATCAATAGCCAGCAATGGGTTTTTGCTCCGTTGCGCTGTTATCGAAAAAACCATTTAGGGATATGCCCAAAAACATTAGAGCCGATAAACGCTATGCGGTTGCTCTGATTTATTCACAGCTCTGACGATCACTTTACGTTAGGCAAATACAAGGTTAATCAATGAAGAATGTTATGACAATCATTGCCACATCCATGCTTTGTGCATGTGGCTTTATGACACCAAGCCAACAATATGCGGGTGACCGTTTGGCGGTAACGGATATTGCGGTACTCCAAAGTTATGTGGAAAATCCTTTGGCAGATGAATACCACGCCACTATCACTGGTTATGCCAAGATTGCAGCCAACGGCTTGAGGGAGCAAAAAGATTTCGGCTTGCCAGGTTTTACCGATTACCCCAGCGAAATTCATGTTTTGCCAGGCGAATATGAAGTGCAAGTGTATTGCTTTAAAGGTTTTTCCAGCGAAAGGCCTAAAAAAACGCTGATGTTACAAGCAGGCCAAAAGTATTTACTGAAATGTGGCGTTAAAGATGGGCAGGCGTTTATCGCTGTCAATTAGCGACAAAAATATTCAGGTAGGTGGGTTTTTATTCAGCCTGTTTTTAGAGATTGCTGAATAGTTGTTAATAATGGAATTTATTGAAGCGCATTGATGTCGGTGTCGAAAACTTGAGGCTGCTTATATTTATTTCTGAACAGCTTGATTACAACTGATTGGTAATGCCTAAAGAGTGTTGCTTAAATGTATTCGCTGTATTTTACTGTACCTAACATCGTGGTTACTTTAAAATCGCTGAAAATTAAACAATATAGGTCGAGGGGCTTATGAAAAAAAATATCTATTTCTCTGTGGTTGGCATTTTGTTAGGGCTGCTTTCTGTTGGCAGCGTTAATGCAAGCACATTCTCGATGAAAATAGTGACGGACAACGATTTTGCTGTTTTCACTGGTACAGACACTGGCGTCAACACGCTGCTGTATCAAAACAACTATTCGTGGTCGAATCAGATTTCCAATTTGACCTCGCGAAATTTTTCTTTGGCGAACGGCGATAGCACGTTTTATGTGTTAGCTATGGGTGGGGGCGGGGAGGAAAACCTCAGTGGTTTGGTTAACGGCGTAGACATGACTTCGGTGTCTGTTTCCATGAGTTCAAATATTGGGCCTTTCTTAAGCAATTATTTAAACCAAAACAGGAACGGTCAAACTATCGATCAAGGAACTTTCAACGCCAGCCTTGCGGAAGTTCAAGCGGCATTTTCCCGATTGACCTGGGGAAGTCCGCTCATTAATAACAGCGACATTGTTATCAGGCAAATTGCACCGAACCGGGTTGGCTTTCATTTTGATGACGGCACTGCTCATTTATTTAAGTTTAGCGCGTCCAGTGTCGGTCTTAGCGCTAGCGCTGTGCCTGAACCTTCGGCCTTAGCATTGTTAATTATCAGTGGCGTTAGCCTCGTGTTATTTCGTCGTCAGAAGATGCACTTTAACGCTTAGCTTTTCGTACTTAGCGGGTCTTTTATACGCGTAATAGTTTATTAAGGCTTGCTAACTAAAATCGGTCGAATATCAGTCGATTGATACAATTTAATGTCATTAAGCGTTTAATCGCTGGCTTGAACTCACTCAGCCAGCGGTAAAATCTTCTTTTTCTGCGTTGCGTAATTCATTTCCTACTTGTCCTGCCTGCGTTAATACCCCGCCCCATCTTTATGGCTAAATTGCCATGCGCCTTCAACCAATTGGGCTTTAAGGTCGTCATCTGGGTAAAACGCTTGGTCATCTGCGCTGCGGTCGCCGATTTCAAGATAGATCACTTCGGCATCGGTTTGGTTGATTAAGCGATGTCCGTTGCCTGTGCCTGCTTTAAAGCCTGCACACATGCCGGGGCTGAGTTGGGTATGGCCTTCGTCGGTGTGCAGAGTGGGATGGCCTTGCAGGATGTAGATGAATTCGTCTTGTTTGCTGTGGGCGTGGCGCAAGGCGGAGCTGGCGTTGGGCGCTAAGGTGGTGAGGTTAACGCCAAAATTGCTAAGGCCGAATAGATCGCCTAGCTGGCGTTTTTCCCTGCCTTGTATACGTGCGGCGAATTCTGCCGGATAAATGGAATTTTTGCTGCGTGGCAGTACATCGCTGGCGGTGATGGCAATAGGCGGTTCTGCTGACATAGGCGCTCTACAAGTTGGTGGTGGGCGGGAATTTTTTGCTGCTTGTCCGGTATTGTAAGCTAGGCCTTTATCAAAAAGGCAAAACCACTTGCCAACAAACAATAGGACTATTCATGCGTTTATTATTCGCCACTCTGATGCTGTTTTGCCAAAGCTGTAGCCAGTTTAATTTAGAAAAATCTGCTTATAGCAGTTTGCAGGATAACCAAAGGCAGCGTTGTATTGAAAATCAAGCGCCGTGTATGGGTGAGAAAAAGTTTGATGATTATCAGCGTGAGCGGCAGGATGCTGTGCGCTAGTTTTAAATGGTTATAGGTGTACAAAATCTGTTTTTTACGGCAGCAATTAAGCGAAGGAAGTGCTGAACTAATTGATTCCGCTCATACTTCGACAAGCTCAGTACGAGCGGAATCAATCAGTTACCGTTCGGCCTCGACTGCATGGATGCAGGAGGTAGAGCAACGCATGGAGCAGTTGCCGAGAGCTTGTCGAAGGCTTTATTCAACGATTGCTTAACTTACAGCAATAGCATTCACCTGGTCTTTAAATGCTTGGATGGCATCCGCCGGCCCTAAGATGACGATAATATCGCCCGCATCTAAATGATGGTCTTGTTCGCCTAGGGCGATTTGTAGGCTGTCGTCCAATTCCTTATCAACCACGCCGATAATAATCACATTGTGGGGTTGTTTGCGTTTCAATTCACTGAGCAAGCTGTTTTCTAAGCAAGAGCCTGGGATGATTTCCACTTGCGCCATATTCAAATCGTGCTGCCCAAAGACGGTGTGATCCATGATGTTGGTAATCTCCGGCTTTACCAGCATGTCGTAGGTTTTTCTGCCGCAGATTTCGTAGGGGTCGATGATTTTATTGGCGCCTGCTGCCAGCAGTTTTTCCGCAGATTCTGGGTCTTCGACGATGCCAATGATGGTGAGGGTTTTGGTCATGGCGCGGGCGGAAATGGTCAGGAACACGTTGTCCGAATCGGTGGGGTAAAAGCAGAACAAAATATCCACATCCACGCCGATACCCATGGCTTTTAAGGCGTCATCGTTACGGAAATCGGTGACGCAACTGGTAAAGCCTTCGGCGGCGACCAAATCGGCTTCTTTTTGGTTTTTTCCGGCAAAAATCAGTTGATAGTCGCTGTTATCCAAACGGCGCATGACTTCCAAGGACATGATGCTGTAGCCAAATACGGCGATTTTTTTCATGATTTCCGGCCTTTGGGTAAATGCGGTTGCAGGCGGCTTTTGGCGATTTGGTCGCGGAAATAATCAATGCTGAGGGTTTTGCCTAGCAATACCAATAAATCGCCTTCGTGTAATCTAAAGTGCGCTTCCGGGTTAAAGTAAAAATGTTGGTCGCTGACTTGGTAGCTGTTTTTATGGCTGCTATGTACGGGGTTGCTGCTGATAATGCCAATTAACAGCAGTTTTTTCTGCTCAAAATTGACGTTGCCGATGTGTTTGCCGTCAATTATACAGCCGCCAAACACGCATAAAGTGTCCATCACCAAGTCTTTTTCTTGCCGGAGTATGCCGAATAAGGCTTCAAAAGCGACCGGTTGGCCTATGTATTCCGCCACCATCATGCCTGCGACTTCAAACGGCTGCATTACGTTGCTGGCGCCTGCTTGATAGAGTTTTTTGATGTTTTCTTGGTTGTTGGCGCGGGAAATGATGCGGATGTGCGGGTTTAAATGGCGGCTGGTGAGGGTGATGTAAACGTTGACGACATCATCGCCCGTGGTACACAGCACCGCGCTTGCGCCTTGGTTAATTCCGGCGTTGGTTAACACGGCATTGCTGCTGGCATCGGCTTGTATGACCAGATAACCCAAGCGGCGGGCTTGGGCAATGGTGGTTTCGTTAACGTCGATAATGACAAAATGTTGCTGGTTTTTTTCCAGCTGCGTGGCGATATGTTGGCCTATGCGCCCAAAACCGCAAATGATGATGAAGTTTTTGTAGCGGTTTAATTCCGCGTAGGTGCGGTCTTCGCGCATGTCCTGCATTTTTTCGTTAAATGCGGCGACGATGATGGAGGTAAAAAAGGCGATGAAGACGAGGCCAAAAAAGATCAGCACCATTGCTACCAGCCGTCCGCTGGTGGTTTGTGGCGCTATGTCGCCATAGCCAACGGTGGCGAGGGTGACAATGGAGAGGTAAAAGGCTTCAAATAAGTTGTTGATATGTCCGCCATTATTGGTGTTTTCAAACACATAAATGGCGGTGCTGCCGATAAAAATCAAAAAGCCTAGAAAAATCGCTAAGGTGTACAGCTCAAAACGTCGGCTGCTGAGAATGTCGGCAAACAGTTTGATGCTGTTGAAGTAGCGGAACAGTTTGGCGAGCCGAAAAATCACAAAAACCCGCAGCACCCGTAATTCCCTGTAGCTAGGTAAGATCGCCAACATGTCGATGATGGCTAAGGGGCTGGTGATGTATTCCAGTTTTTTGGTGATTAACAGCCGGGCAATATGCCGGAAGCGGAGCGGGATGTTGAGGTAGCGGGTTTGTTCGTAGTAATCGATGATGATTTTGTGGTTGTCGCTGTACAGCCACAAGCGCAAAAGATATTCAATGATGAACAGGCTGACGATGGTGTGTTCGTACCATAAATCTAACTCGCCCGGTTTGCTGCCGACTTCATAGATCAGCAGGAATACGCTGAGGATAACCAAGCCTATCATGAACACGTCAAAATAGGATTTCAGCCGATTGTTGGGGTTTTCCAGCAAGTTATAGAAAAAATGTTTGCTGCTTTGGTAACGGCTGGAGGTTTTTAACAGGTAGGCAACATAAACCAGTAGTCGGGTTAGCATGGCTGGATACCTAGCGGTGGGTTTTTTGGAGTGATTGCTTGGCTTTCAAGGTGCAGTTACTCAGGCAACTTGTTTGGTATGAAATTAATCATGTTGAGTCGCTATCGCGACGGTGTGTTGATCGGGTTCTCGCACCCGAAGGCGAGCTACTTTCTTTTGCGCCGCCAAAAGAAAGTAGCCAAAGAAAAGGCGGCCCGATTACCGCTCATGTCTTGCGCTCCTCGCACTTGTGCCCTGTGGGGTATTTGTCGGGGGACGGCAGAATGGGCTTCCTGCCCATCTGCCGCCGTGCGGCATCCATGCCGCACCCTTTATGCCCTTGGGTGCTTCGGGCTATTCCCGACAAATGCTGCGGTGCTCGACGCGGTAAACGGGAGAAAAGCTCGTTACTGCGGACTGTACTAGACCGAGGATGTAAGCGGCTTTACAGCCATTAATTACCGTGATAATAGCCGCCAGTAGAGCCGGATTTTTTGCTTGTAGACGCTTTCACGGCGGTAGCAGGTTTGCTGGCAACCGCTTTGGTTTTTGCGGCAGGTTTGGCAACAGCTTTAGTTGCCGTGGCTTTTTTACTGGCGACAGCTTTTTTGCCGATGTCTTTATCAATCGGTGCTTTTTTAGCTGCCAATTTGCTGGGTAACGGCGCTTTAGTTTTTGCGCCTTGTGGTTTTTTACCTGCTGTTAATTCTTTAATCGCTGGTTTCTTCTCAATTTTAGGTTTTACCACGGGTGCTGGTTTGCCTATCACGGGAATCGCTTCAATGGGAGCTTCATGCAATTCACCTTCTAATGGTGGCAGGCGTTCATAGATTGGGCGTGGGTCGCCATCCAATTTGGTCAGTACTTCGTTTAACACCGCTTGGTCAAATTCTGGCAACTCACCGTTATTGGCTTTGCGGATTAAATCTAAGGCGACTGCATAGCGTTGGTCTTGGGTCATGTCTTCGCCTTCCAAATCCGGATGTGCTTCCACATACAGATTATTATCCAGCCAGCCGACTTTTATCGGTTGTTTGACGATGTACACAGGCGTGCCAGTGGGGGTCATGTAATACAATTTTTCGATGTCTTCAGGGTACATACGCACACAACCGTGGGTGATTTGCATACCAATGCCGAAGATTTTATCGATGTCTGTGCCGTGGATGCGGTATTCGCCAGGCAAGGCCAGATATAAGGCGTAAGCGCCTAAAGGATTATGTGGGCCAGCGGGTACTACCGCAGGTAAAGGATCGCCATTGGCGGCATGTTCGCGGCGGATAGATTCCGGCGGATTCCAGACCGGGTCTTTTATTTTCCGCTCGACATGGGTTTGCCCCAATGGTGTTTTCCAATCTTGCCTGCCGACGCCGTGGGCAAATGATAATACCGAGCCAGGTTGGTCGGGTGGATACACATACATGCGGAATTCGGCAATGTTTAAGGTGATGCCTTGATGCGGGCTGCTTGGCAAAATGCGTTTATTGGGCAAACGGATTTTTTGGCCTTTTTTTACCAACCAGCGGTCAACATCTGGATTTATCCGTACCACTTCGGTTTGCCCCAGCAAATAGCGTCTGGCGACATCCAATAAGGTTTCGTTTTGTTCGGTTTCAACTTCGATGGTTTCGTCAGGTGAATAACTAATCACCGTGTCGCCTGGGGTGGTAGGCAATGAATATTTAATCGCATAAGCGTTGCTGGCTATTGCCCAAAATAGGGAGCAGGCAAGAATAGTACGGATTTTCATCAAGTTGGAGTCTCTGGTTGAAGATGGATGCTTGGTATCAGCAAAGCCTGTGCCAAGATTAAAGCGGCTGATTTTATCATGCTGTGCTTGATTAAACCATTTTCGCTAGCGGTAAAGCTACTATAACAGACTGTTTAAAATAATCTTTTATGGATGTTAGGAATCACTGAATAAAGCCTTCGACGAGCGTGGGCTGAACGGTAACTAATTGATTCCGTTCGTGCAGAGCATGTCGAAGCATGATCGGGATCGATTAGTTCAGCTCTTTAGAGAAAATTGCCGATTTATTCGCTTTTGCCTGCGTTATAATCCAGAAAGCCATTCATAAAGGGGATTAAAAATCATGACTTTGCAAATTTTCCGTACCAAACCAATTGATTCAAACGATGAAGATAGTCATGGCCTTAGCCGCTGTTTATCGGCCTGGGATTTGGCGTTTTTAGGCATCGGCGCCATTATCGGCACTGGTATTTTTGTCTTGACGGGCATCGCCGCTGCTACCCAAGCGGGGCCTGCGGTGGTGGTGTCATTCATATTAGCTGGCTTGGCCTGCGCGTTTGCGGCCTTGTCTTACGCCGAGCTGTCCGCTGCGGTTGGCGGTTGCGGTAGCGCTTATGGCTATAGTTATGCCGCATTTGGCGAGTTGTGTGCCTTTATTATCGGCTGGGATTTATTATTGGAATATGGCATTTCCGTTGCCGCCGTCGCTAACGGCTGGGCAGGGTACTTTAATAATGCCTTAACCGCGATTGGCCTGCCATTGCCGGAGCTGCTCACCAAAGCACCCAAATTAGGCGGCATTATCAACTTACCCGCATCGGGTATTATTTTGGCATTGATGGGCTTGTTGATTTTGGGCGTTAAACAAAGCGCCAAAGCCAATAATGCCATGGTGATGGTGAAGTTGCTGACCATTACCGTGTTTATTGTTGTGGCGGTGTTTAATGTCCATCCAGAAAACTGGCAGCCATTTATGCCGTTTGGCTGGTTTCAAACCTTGCCAGATGGCAAAACCACAGGCGTGCTGGCGGGGGCATCGTTGGTGTTTTTTGCCTATGTCGGCTTTGATGCCGTCTCCACTGCCACTGCGGAAGCGAAAAACCCGCAGCGCGATTTACCTTTTGGCATCATCACTTCCCTAGGTTTTTGCACCATAATCTACATTATTGTGTCCGGCCTGCTCACTGGCGTAGTGCCTTACACCGATTTAAACGTATCTTCGCCCGTTGCCCACGCCCTTAGCCTGATTGGTTTTAATGCCGCTTCGGCACTGGTTGCCACCGGGGTAATCGCGGGCTTAACCACAGTGATGCTGGTGCTGTATTACGCGTTGACGCGGATTATTTTTGCCATGTCCATCGACGGCTTGTTGTCGCCATTTTTCAACAAAGTTAACCCGCACACCCAAACGCCAGTCCGTATCATCGTCTTGTGTGGCGTGATTATGTCCGTGATTGCAGGCTTGATTCCGTTGGGTGATTTAGCCGAATTAGTCAATATCGGCACCTTAGCGGCGTTTGTCTTAGTTTGCTTTGGCGCGATTGTATTACGCATCACCAAACCCGACATGCCCCGCCCGTTCCGCACACCCTTGAGCCCGTTGATGCCGATTTTGGGGATGCTGTCCTGTGGCGCGCTAATGGGCTTTTTGCCAGCGATTACCTGGCTGCGTTTTGCAGTGTGGTTGTTGATTGGCTTAATCGTGTATTTCGTTTATTCCATGCACCATAGCAAATTGATGCGAAGCGAAAGTTAATTTGATTTAAACGTAGGTAGGGTTAGGACTGCATGGATGCAAGGGGTAGGGCAAGGCATGGAGCAGTTGCCCAGCGATAGCCTAACCCGACCTACAAATTCGTAATACCCCGTCCCCTTTCGCGCCGCCGATTAAGCCCTTAAATCCCGCCAGGTTAATGTTGTTCATAATCCAGTCAGTTTAGCTACATTAAGCTTTTATCTCAGTGCTAACATATTAAATAATAAAGGTAATCGTTATGAACAAAACCCTGTTCGCCCTGCTGTTGACCACGCTGACCATCCCCGCCCATGCCGACAACCGCGCCCTACTGATTGGTGTCGGCGACTACCAAATGAAAACCGCCAACCTGCCCGGCATCGGCAAGGACTTGGCGATGATGAAACAAAACGCCCTGGCTTTGGGTTTCCAAGCGGGGCAAATCAAAACCCTGCAAGACAGCGAAGCCACCTTGGCCAATGTCGAACACGCCCTGCAAACTTGGCTGGTCGAGGGCGTGGCTACCGATGATAAAGTGCTGCTCTATTACAGCGGTCACGGTACTTACGTTTCCGACCACAACGGCGACGAAGCCGACAAAGTGGACGAAGCCTTGACCATGCACGACATGAAACCCGGCAAACACGGACTGGATAACCTGTTGCTGGATGACCGCCTAGAAACCTTGCTGGCGAAAATCCCCAGCCAGCAAGTGCTGGTGCTGATCGACGCCTGCCACAGCGCCAGCGCCACCCGCACACTGCAAAGAGTAAAAGATGCCGTGCCGAAAACCTTCGTCTACGATGGCATGCCCACTCCGCTAACCAGCCGTGCCAACGGCGTAAAGCCCAAGCCGATACCCGCCAACCTGATAACCCTGAGTGCCGCCAAAGATGACGAACTTTCCACAGCCACCGACAAGGGCAGCACTTTCACCTTGGGGCTGAACGAAATTATTCAAACCGTCGGTGACGTCCAACAACTCACCCCGGCGTATTTGCTGGAACAGGTTGCCGCCTACATCGAGCGCAACACCTTAGCCAGTAGCCGCTTCCACCCGCAACTGACCACCAGCGGAAACCTGAGCCAGCAGCCATTCCTAGTGACGGCACCCAGCCAAGCGGCTGCCAAAACCTTAACCGAGCAGTTCGCCAAACTGGTCAACGTTGCCCAGCCTCTAGAAACCCAACTTGACCAAGACCGCTATACGCTGGGGCAAAGCCTGCATGTCACCGTCAGCGTGCCGAACGCGGGTTATCTGAACATCGTCGTCGTCGATGCCAACGATGCCGTCACCGTGTTGTTCCCCAACCAATACAAACCAGATAACCGCGTCGAAAGCGGCAACTTCACCCTGCCCAACGACAAAATGGCCTTCGACCTGCAAGCCCAAGACCCCTTGGGGCGCACCGATTTCTTCGCCTTCCTCAGCAGCGAACCACTCAACTTATACCGCGACGGCGGCACTAGCGACCAACTGTTTAAAGCCTTGAACCCGGCGCAAGTAGCCGAATTCCAAAAACGCGGCGCAGGCGTGGTAAGCAAACAGCACCTGTTTAAGGCCAGCCACCAAACCGTCACCGTCTGCAACACCAGCAACCAATGCCAATAGCAACAAAAAGGAGCGCGTACCCCTAGGGCATAAAGGCGTCCCGCGCGCAAAAGACCACGACAAACAAGCTTAAAGAGTGGCGGGCGAGACACCCACGCTCTAACCACCCACCCAACCCACATAGGAGAACTGACATGCAGCAAAAACCCATCGCCCTCGCCATCACTGCCGCTTTGCTCAGCGCGTGCAGCCATATGTCGCAACCCACCGCAACCCACACCGCCCCGATCAGCCCTGCACCAACGCCCCCGGTAGCTACCGCCCCAACCGCCCCGCCGACTCCGGCGGCAGCCACCCCGCCGCCCGCCGACAGCCCCGAACTGCAAGCCTTGCGACAACAACTGGCGGCGAAGCCGGATGATGCCCGGTTATTGAATGAAATAGGAGAAGCCTTAGCTAAAGCAGGCCGTTTTGAGCAAGCTGAAAGCTATTACCAACGCAGCTTGGCGCTGGCGGAAAAGACCCTAGGTCCAGAACACCAGAGCATTGCGACGGTTTTATTAAACTTAGCTCTGAGCCAACAGAACCAAAAGCACTACGGCCCAGCCGAACTGTCATTCCAACGCAGCTTGGCTATTCGGGAAAAAGCTTTGGGTGAAGAAAACCCCACAACTATGGATACCCTATACCCGTTAGCCGAGCTTTATCGAGACCAAGGCAAAAATGAACAAGCCTTGCCTCTCTACCAACGCCTTTTGGCCTTTCTGGAGAAATCCCCAGCTGGTAGTGATGACGCACTCATCGCCCTAACGCTTTTAAAATTGGCGGATATCTGCCGGGTATCAAATAAGAACGATTTAGCTGAGACTTATTACCAGCGGAGTTTGGAACTGGCGGAAAAATCATTAGGGCGAGATCACATTAACGTGACGTTTAGATTGGCAGGTTTGGCAAAAGTTTATGTTAGCCAACAAAAGTACGATCAGGCTATAGCTTTGTATCAGCGCAGCTTGGTTATTCAGGATAAAAACCAAAACACTGAAAAGCCCTATTTTGTCGATACATTAAGCAGTCTAGCGGCAATTTATAAAAAGCTTGCCCAATACGACCGCGCCGAACCGCTGTACCAGCGCAGTTTGGCGATCTTGGAAAAAGCCTTAGGGCCGGAGCATCCCGCTGTCGCCAACAGCCTGAACAACTTGGCCGAGCTTTACCGAACCCAAGGCCATTACGAGCGCGCCGAGCCGCTGTACCAGCGCAGTTTGGCGATCCGAGAAAAAGCCTTAGGGCCGGAGCATCCCGATGTCGCCAACAGCCTGAACAACTTGGCCATCCTTTATATGACCCAAGGCCAATACGACCGGGCCGAACCGCTGTACCAGCGCAGTTTGGCGATCTTGGAAAAAGCCTTAGGGCCGGAGCATCCCGCTGTCGCCCTCAGCCTGAACAACTTGGCTGTGCTTTACGACACCCAGGGCCATTACGAGCGCGCCGAGCCGCTGTACCAGCGCAGCTTGGCCATCCGGGAAAAAGCCTTAGGGCCGGAGCATCCCGATGTCGCCGGCAGCCTGAACAACTTGGCCGATCTTTACCTCACCCAAGGCCATTACGAGCGCGCCGAACCGCTGCACCAGCGCAGTTTGGCGATCTTGGAAAAAGCCTTAGGGCCGGAGCATCCCGATGTCGCCACCAGCCTGAACAACTTGGCCGAGCTTTACCGAACCCAAGGCCATTACGAGCGCGCCGAGCCGCTGTACCAGCGCAGTTTGGCGATCCGAGAAAAAGCCTTAGGGCCGGAGCATCCCGCTGTCGCCCTCAGCCTGAACAACTTGGCTGTGCTTTACGACACCCAGGGCCATTACGAGCGCGCCGAGCCGCTGTACCAGCGCAGCTTGGCCATCCGGGAAAAAGCCTTAGGGCCGGAGCATCCCGATGTCGCCAACAGCCTGAACAATTTGGCCTTGCTTTACAAAACCCAAGGCCGTTACGAGCGCGCCGAGCCGCTGTACCAGCGCAGTTTGGCGATCACGGAAAAAGCCTTAGGGCCGGAGCATCCCGCTGTCGCCGGCAGCCTGAACAACTTGGCCGGGCTTTACCTCACCCAAGGCCATTACGAGCGCGCCGAGCCGCTGTACCAGCGCAGTTTGGCGATCACGGAAAAAGCCTTAGGGCCGGAGCATCCCGATGTCGCCAACAGCCTGAACAACTTGGCCGAGCTTTACCGAGCCCAAGGCCATTACGAGCGCGCCGAACCGCTGTACCAGCGCAGTTTGGCGATCACGGAAAAAGCCTTAGGATCAGAACATCGCGATGTCGCCGCCAGCCTGAACAACTTGGCCGTGCTTTACCGAACCCAAGGCCATTACGAGCGCGCCGAGCCGCTGTACCAGCGCAGTTTGTCCATCTGGGAAAAAGCCTTAGGGCCGGAGCATCCCGCTGTCGCCCTCAGCCTGAACAACTTGGCCGGGCTTTACCAACAGCAAGACAAACCCACCCTAGCCGAACCGCTGTTCAAGCGCAGCTTACGCCTGACCAACGCCAATCTCGAACGCTGGCTGTGGGGCGCGGGCGAGCAAACCCGCCAAGCTTATTTGCAACAAGAAGATACAAACCGCAATGCCTACCTGAGCTTTTACGCCCAAACCAACGCCGCCGACGAAGCTTTTTATTATTCGTTGTCGCGCAAGGGGGTATTGTTGCGGGTGGCGGCGGAAGCGGCGGCATTGGCGCGGCACAGCCCCGACCCGAAAGTACAGCAGCAACGGCAAGCGCTGGCGGATGTCCGCAGCCAGTTGGCGCAGGCGGTGCTGGCGGGGGCCAAGCGTGACCGCGTGGCCCAATTGGAAAGCCAAAGCAATGAACTGGAACGGCAATTGAGCAGCGAACTGGCTGGCCTGAAGCGCAGCCAAACTGAGGTGTTGCCCGCGCAAGTGACCGGGCAGTTGCCGGACGGGCATAGCGTGGTGGATTTCTTGGTCTACAAGGCGTTTGATTTTAAGGCGGGTAAAAGCGGTGACTTGCAGTTGCTGGCCTTGGTGGCGGATAAGACCCACGGGGTGCGTTTGCTGAAACTGGGCGCGTTCGCCCCGATTGCCGACAGCATCCAAGCCTACCGCGAGGCTATCACCCAGCAGGCCGACCCGGCAAAACGCGATGCTTTGGCGCAAACCCTGTACCAGCAACTGTGGCAACCGCTGGGTCTGACGGCTGACCAAAAAACCGTGTATCTGGTGCCAGACGGCGCGCTGCATTTGTTGCCGTTCAAAGCCTTGCGGACTCCGTCCGGTGCGTATTTGGGCGAGAGCCAACACCTTGTCACCCTCAGCTCGGCGCGGGATGTGGTGTTGCCGCCCTTGGCCGGCAACAGCCAACAGGCGGTGGTGTTCGCTGCCCCTAGCTACGGCGAGGCCGACACCAGCAACAAGGCCGTCGGCGTAACGCCGCTGGCGGACATCCACTTTAACCCGCTACCCGGGGCGTTGCGCGAAGGTAAGCAGGTCAGCCGTCAGTTCCAGCAAGATAAGCACTTGACTGGCAAGCTGTACAGCCAAGGCCAAGCCCGCGAAAGCCAAGTCGCCACGCTAGGCGCGCCGAAAATCCTGCATCTGGCGACGCACGGCTTTTTCTTGCCGGATTTGGCACCGCCCGAAGAATCGCCGATCGCCGCCAAAACCTTGCGCGGCTTTGGCGTGATTGGCAAGGGCAATAAAGCGGGTGATTTGGGCTTGCCCGCGCCCAAACCGCAGGCCAACCCGCTGACCCGTTCCGGCTTGGCGTTTGCCGATGCCAATTTGGGGGTGCAAGGCATTAAAGAAGCCGACGGCAGCGACGGCGTGTTGACCGCCTTGGAAGTGTTGAACCTGAATTTGGCGGGCACCGATTTGGTGACCTTGTCGGCCTGTCAAACCGGGGTGGGCGAGGTGAAAATCGGCGAAGGCGTGTACAGCTTGAACCGCGCCTTCCAAGAAGTCGGCGCCAAGGCGGTGTTATCGACGCTGTGGGAAATCGACGATGCCGGCACGCAAGCCTTCATGCAGGCGTTTTACCGGCGATTTTTGCACGGCACCCCCGCGCAACAAGCCCTGCAAGCCACGCAGGAACAGTTCCGCCAAGACCCGCGCTACAACGCCCCGTATTATTGGGCAGGGTTTGTGGTGACGGGTAAGGAGTGATGCTATAAAAGGTGCGGGCAGGATGCCCGCGCTCCAGGAGCGCGGGCGTCCCGCCCGCAATATCGTGTACGTTTTTTGGTGATGGTTTAATTGCAACGGGTTTTACATTTAGGTGGTCGCCAGTACAAAAATAGGTAAGGGTAAAAATTAATGTGATGTTGTTTTTCAAAGAGGAGTCAAAAAACCTGTTTTGGATTTTTTATCGTTCCCACGCTCCGCGTGGTAACGCATCCTGCAACGCTCCAGCGTTGTGTAATGAAACGCCGGAGCATGGGAACGATGTAAATTTGATTTAAACGTAGGTCGGGTTAGCCATGCAGGCGTAACCCGACATTTTTAGCTAAACCGATTTAAACCCCAGCCTGCGTCAACCGTACTTCCGCCTCATGGTATTTCGCCGCACAAAACTCCGCCACTTCAGCTGGTAAACTCGGCCCTGGGGCGGTTTTATCCCAATCTAACGTTTCTAAATAATCACGCACATATTGCTTATCAAAACTCGGTGGGCTGATGCCGATTTGGTATTGGTCGGCAGGCCAGAAGCGTGATGAGTCCGGCGTTAAGGCTTCATCAATTAAATACAGTGTGCCGTCGCTGTCGGTGCCGAATTCAAATTTGGTGTCGGCAATAATAATGCCGCGTTGTTTGGCGTAAGCGGCGGCTTCGGTGTACAACGCCAAGCTGGCATCACGCACTTGTACTGCCAAGTCTTCGCCCATTAAGGCGACCGCTTCTGCAAAGGTAATGTTTTCATCATGCTCTGCCATGCCTGCTTTTGTTGATGGCGTAAAGATGGCTTCCGGCAATTGCTGTGCTTGTTGCAGGCCTTCCGGCAGTTGGATGCCGCAAACCGCGCCGGATTTTTGGTAGTCTTTCCAGCCAGAGCCGATCAAATAACCACGCACAATCGCTTCCACAGGCAAAGGCTGTAGTTTTTTGACGATAATCGCCCGGCCTTCCACTTGCGCCCGTTCTTCGGCATCTGGCAATACCTCCGCCAAAGTCATCGTTGAAAGGTGATTGGGGATGATGTGCTGCAATTTAGCGAACCAAAAGTTAGAAACCGCAGTCAATACACGGCCTTTGCCGGGGATTGGGTCTGGCAGGATGACATCAAATGCCGACAATCTGTCGGTGGTGACAATCAGCATGTGTTGCGCGTCAATATCGTAAATGTCGCGCACTTTGCCACGGGCGAGTAGTGTTAAGGATGTAAGCGAAGACTCGTATAGCGCTGGCGGTGTGTTCATAATGCCTCGGAGGTGACAGAAAATAATGGCGGCGATTTTAACATCTCTACGATTTAGCTAGCTTAATATCCGTAAAAAAGCCTAATCCAGATTTGTTACTAGCGTTCACTCAATGTTGAGTTCTCGGTGTTATCTCTGTAGGGGCGAGCGGCTGCTCGCCTTGTCGCGACAGGATTTGGTAAGGCATCTGAAAAGGCGGACAGCCGTCCGCCCCTACCGGGTTGGGCTAACCCGACAAAGAATCATTGGCTGGATATTAAGCGGGCAACTGCCCGCTAGCAAACGAATAGCTACGCTTTTTAAGGTCGTTAGCGTAAAATTCGGCGACTGGGAAGTTGTTTTAAAAGCATTGCTGCTAGGCAACTGGCGGGCATGGGCTTTTAAGTAACGCCCTGAGATTCCACTTATAATTATCTCTAAGGATCATCATGAACAAAATTTTTCTCTTTTTAGTGCTGTTGTCAGCGGGTAGTGCATTCGCAGAAGACGCTAAAAATGATTGGCAAAACACCACCATTTCCGATGCCACCATCGCCAAAATCCAAACGGCAAAATTGGAATACAAAACCTGTGCTTCCACCGAATTGCAAAAACCTGAACATCAAAAAGAAGATGTCCGCACCGCGACGGATGCCATCATGAAGCAATGTGAAATGGTTTTGGCAAAAATGCGCGACGTTTACCTTGCCGAAAAAGTCCCAGCAATAATTGCCGACCGTCATTTAAAACAAATGCGTATCCAAACCACCCGCAGTATTTTGCAAGCCATGATTTTCGCCGATGCGGCGCGTAAATCCGGTCAATAATACCGCCGCCATTTATCCGTAAGCGCTCAGACTGGCGCGTTGCGGAGATGGCTAGGGCTTAAGCCAATCAGAACGTGTTTCAAAAGCGTCGCGAGCGGCTCGAGTGCAACGACTGCAAGGACGCAGGAGGTAGAGTAATGCAGGAGCAATTACCGAGGCGCACGGAGTGGAGAAACCGGAATGTACTGGATGTACATGAGGATTTCGAGCACCGCGCAACGCAGCAATCGAGCCGCGTAGCAGCTTTTGAAACACGTTCTAACCAGAAAGGTCTTAATTATGAACACTACTTATAGCATCGACTTAGCGTTGCAACCCACCACATTTGATTTATGGCATGTCTGCCTTGCTGGCACAGTTGCGTTGCTGGCTATTACCCTTATCGTGTTATTGCTGGTGATGGTCATCAGCTTGGCGCGGCGCAGCAAAACTGCGCTTGCGCCAGAAGTGACTACGGTAACCGTCGCTGCCGAGCCCATCGTGCAAGTGGTCGAAAAAATCGTTGAAGTTGAAAGAATTGTTGAAGTTGAAAAAATCGTCCAAGCACCCGCACCTGAGCCCATCGTATTAAAAGAAGCCACGCCTGATGCGGCTTTGCAGCTGTTGGGCATTTTGCAAAAAGAAGCCCGTTTTATCGATTTTATTAACGAAGACATCACCCAATACCAAGATGCTGATGTCGGTATTGCCGCGCGGGTCGTGCATGAAGGTTGCAGCAAAGCCTTGGCGGCGCACTTCAAATTCCAACCGGTGCGTACTGAGTCTGAAGGCACTATCATCACTCTGCCATCCGGTTTTGATGCCTCTAGCATCCGTTTGACTGGCAATATTATTGGTCAAGCGCCATTCTCAGGACGATTAATCCATCGCGGCTGGCAAGCCACGCAAATTAATCTGCCAAAACTTAGCCAAGCCTATAACGTTAATATTGTTGCTGCCGCCGAGGTGGAATTATGAGCTTATTCGACCACATAAAAAAAATCCAAGAACCGTGGCAAACCGAAGCCGTTCCACAGCCGCAACAGCAACCGCAAGCTAGCGAAAATTTCCCACCTGTTGATGCGCCGTTAACAACGGAATTTAATCAACAACAAGCAGAAACTTTTCCTGAAATTCAGTCGCAGCAGCAACCGCAGCAGCCACAACCACAAATAGAAACGCAAAGCCTTGCCACTAACAGCAAAAAGCATTTTTCTGTTGGTATCGACTTAGGTACCACGCATTGCGTCTTGTCCTATGCCGACATCAGTGATTTCGACGAAACCAAATTCTCCCAACAAGTGATGGCGATACCGCAATTGGGCGCACCTGGCACGGTGGAAACCAACAAACAATTGCCATCGTTTTTATACCAAGCCCATGAAGCGGAATTGAGCGAAGGCGCGAGTGCCTTGCCATGGACTGCCAAACCGGAGTTTTTGGTTGGTGAAATTGCCCGTAATTTGGGCAGCAAAACCCCGATACGTTTGGTATCTAGCGCTAAAAGCTGGTTATGCCATGCGGGTGTCGATTGCAAAGCACCGATTTTGCCAGTAGATGCGCCCGAAGATGTCCAGAAAGTATCGCCATTTCAAGCCAGCGTCGCTTATCTGCAACACATGCGCGATGCGTGGCAACATCAGCATCCGGACGCGCCGTTGTCCGAACAAGATTTGGTCATCACCGTCCCCGCCTCGTTTGATCCTGCCGCCCGCGAACTGACCGTGGAAGCCGCCCGCGCGGTCGGCCTAGGCCAAGCCATCTTGCTGGAAGAGCCGCAAGCGGCGGTGTATAGCTGGATTGAAAATTGCGATGATTGGCGCAAACAAGTCAATTGCGGCGACATCATTTTAGTTGTGGATATTGGCGGTGGTACGACCGACTTGTCGTTGATTGCGGTCACCCAACAAAACGGTAATCTGGAATTGACCCGCGTTGCTGTCGGCGACCATATCCTGCTGGGCGGTGACAATATGGATTTGGCCTTGGCCTACACCGTCAAAGCCAAAATAGAAAAAGAAGGCCAACGCCTACAACCTTGGCAAATCCAAGCGCTGACCCACAGCTGCCGCGAAGCCAAAGAAAAGCTCTTTACCCAGCGCGATGTCGATACTATCCCTTTAGTGGTCGCCAGCCGGGGTTCGTCATTAATCGGTGGCACCTTGCGTAGCGAATTGACCCGCGAAGAAGTTAACCGCGTCTTGGTGCAAGGCTTTTTGCCACAGGTAGTCGTTAGTGACCGACCTATCAGCCGTCCACGCAGCGGTCTTCGCACCACAGGTTTGCCTTACGCACAAGATGCGGCGATCACCCGGCATTTAGCGGCGTTTTTGTGTAAACAACAAAATGCCACCGATGATTTAAGCGATGTAAATCTGCCAGAATCTGCCAGCTTTTTGCATCCCACAGCCGTATTGTTTAACGGCGGTGTTTTAAAAGCCGGGGCTTTGGCAAATCGGTTAATGCGGGTGCTCAATTCGTGGTTGGCTGCTGAAAACGCCCCCGAGGCGCGGTTATTGGCAGGTGCAAATCTGGATCTCGCCGTTGCCCGTGGCGCGGCGTACTACGGTTTTGTCCGTAAAGGCCGAGGCGTGCGTATTAAAGGTGGTACCGCTGCTTCTTACTATGTTGGTGTAGAAAGCGCCATGCCTGCCGTCCCCGGTTTGCCACCAGAACTAGAAGCCTTGTGCATCGCCCCGTTTGGTATGGAAGAAGGTACGCAAGAAGAAGTGCCTGATGATGAATTTGGTTTGGTGATAGGCGAGCCAGTACGTTTCCGGTTTTTTGCTTCCAACACCCGCCGCGAAGACCGTGTCGGTACACGCTTAGATTATTGGACAGACGACGAGCTTTCCGAACTGGCAGAGGTAGAAATTACCTTGGCAGACCAAAACCGCCGCCCTGGTGAAGTCATCCCCGTGCACCTTTGCGCCGCCGTCACAGAAGTAGGTACTTTAGAACTACAAGCGGTATCGATAAAAGACAGCGGTCGCTGGAAGATTGAGTTTGACGTAAGGGCCGGCGAGGCATAACTGCCAAGTGTTTGGAGCGCGGGCATCTTGCCCGCCGTTAAGTCATAACGCATAAGTCCTGTGATATTTGTTTAGGAGTCCAAAACATGTTTTGGACTCCTAAAGCTAAGCATTTATCTTTTCGTGTTTTTCGTGTTTTTCGTGGACAAAGCTTTAAAGCAAACAGCAACCGTACCAACAGGAGTTAATATGCTCAACAAAGTGACATTGATAGGCAATCTGGGTGCAGACCCAGAGGTGCGGTATATGCCGACGGGCGGTGCGGTTACCACGGTTAGCATTGCCACCACCCGTCGCTGGAAAGATCGGCAATCAGGCGAACGCCGCGATGCTACCGAATGGCATCGCGTGGTGTTTTTTAACCGCCTTGCGGAAATTGCTGGCGAATATCTAAAAAAAGGCTCGCAAGTTTATGTGGAAGGCCGTTTGCAAACCCGTAAATGGCAAGGCCAAGACGGACAAGACCGCTACACCACGGAAATTATTGCCGAAGAAATGCAAATGCTAGGTAGCCGCAGCGGCGGTACAGGTGAATTCCATAACGAAGCTTCGCCATCCAGCCAAACTAGCCAAAGCAACCAATACGCCAAACCGCAGCCGCAACCCAGCAGACCCGCACCGACTTATAACGCGCCATCTGGCAATATGCCACCCATGCCGCCCGCACCGCCAACGTATGATGATTTTGATGATGATATTCCGTTCTAAAAAAATGTTGACGCAGATGTTTACCAAGCAACCTTATCTGTTGCTATGTTTGCCTGTGGTGCTGAGTGGCTGTGCGGCGATAGGCGGCAAAACCCCTGCGCCTGTCTATGATGGTGCTGGCGCAAAAGGCTATCAAGAAGCGGCGCCTAATCCGGTGGCGCAACCCAGCCAACCAGAGCCACAAAATAATGACGGCGGTATCCAAATCAAGCCTTTAGAAACCGGGGCTAAAATAGAAACCACCGAGATTCAGCCAGAGGCCTTGCCTGTTAATCCTACAGAGCAAAATTTATTAACCCCAGAACAAGAAAAGGAACTGGCTGCCTTAGAAAAAGGTTTGCCTGTGCCGATTGAGCCAACAGCGCCGGGTGCCCCCATTGATGCCACAATCCCGCCAGTTGCAGGCCAGCCAGTAGCGCCAACCGATACGCCGCCCGCCACTGTGCCGCCAACGCCGCCAACCATCGACCCCGCGCAAGCTGTTGCAGCACCAGAACTCGTGCCAGCACCAATCATCGTGCCGCCGCCAGTACCCGCACCACCTGCCTTTGAGCCGTTACAAACCTTCGCGCCCATGTCGCCCGTGGTAGGGGCCTTGGTCGTCGCTGCTAACAAAAGCAGCGCCCAAGGCAATGTCGATTCCGCCACCACCACCATCGAACGCGCCATCCGTATCGAACCGCGAAATGCCACGCTGTTTTACAAACTGGCGTTGTTACGATTGAAACAATCCAAACCGCGAATGGCGGAAGATTTGGCAACAAAATCGGCATTACTGGCTTCGGGTGATAACCAATTGAAAAAACATAGCTGGTTATTAATCGCTAAAGCACGGGAAATGCAAAACAATGCCGAAGGCGCAAAAGAAGCGCGGGCAAAAGCTGATAAGTTTTAATTGCCTTAACAGCGGGGCGGCAAGCATAAAATGACATAAGTCCTTTAACATGTATTTAGGAGTCCAAAACATGTTTTGGACTCCTAAAACTTTATCGCTGACAAATTCTAATAACCCGCCTTATGCCAAGATGCAGTAAGGCCAATTAACCATAAACCATGACAAACCCAAACGAATTAACCACCACCTTAACCACCATCCGCGATTACATTCGCTGGGCCGCTAGCCGCTTTCGCCAAGAACAACTGTATTTTGGCCACGGTAGCCCAGCGGCTTTGGATGAAGCCGCCGCGCTGGTGCTGCATACCTTGCATCTGCCTTATAACTTGTCAGAAACCTATCTCAACGCCGTGCTGACTTTTGAGGAACGCGCTGCCGTAGTCGCCGTTGCCGATCGCCGTATTAACGAACGCTTACCCGCCGCCTACATTACCAAAGAAGCCATTTTTGCAGGTTTGGCGTTTTTTGTTGATGAACGCGTGCTAGTGCCGCGCTCGCCGATTGCCGAATTAATCGAACAACGCTTTGCCCCGTGGGTAGAAGAAAGCGAAGTCAGCAAGATTTTAGATTTATGCACAGGCAGCGCCTGCATTGCCATCGCCAGCGCTTATGCGTTCCCGAATGCGGATGTCGATGCCGTGGATATTTCCCCTGCTGCCTTGCAAGTTGCCGAAATCAACGTCATCAAACACCAAATGGGCGATGCCGTTAGCTTGCATGAATCGGATTTGTTTGATGATTTACCCAAAGGCCATTACGACATTATCGTCAGCAACCCGCCGTATGTGAGCATTGCCGAATGGCAACAATTGCCGACCGAATTCCACGCCGAACCGGAACTGGGCTTTACTGGCGGCGAGACCGGCTTGGATTTGGTCATCCGCATTTTGGTCGATGCCAACGATTACCTCACCGAACAAGGCATCTTAGTGATAGAAGTCGGCAGCAGCGCCCAAACCTTGCAAGACACTTTCCCCGATGTGCCGTTTTACTGGCTAGATTTTGAACGCGGCGGCGACGGCGTGTTTTTGCTCACCGCCGAACAAGTCAAACTTTTTCATGAAACCTTTAGCGCTGCCTTAAATTAATTATGTCTGGAAATACCATAGGAAAACTGTTCACCGTCACCAGCTTTGGCGAAAGCCACGGCCCTGCCATAGGCTGTATCGTCGATGGCTGCCCCGCAGGCATGTCCCTGTGTGAAGCGGATTTACAACATGACTTAGACCGCCGCAAACCCGGCACCTCGCGCCACACCACCCAACGCCGCGAAGCCGATGAAGTCAAGATTTTATCGGGCGTGTTTGAAGGCAAAACCACAGGTACGCCGATTGGTTTGCTCATCGAAAACACCGACCAACGCTCCAAAGATTACGGCAAAATTGCCGAAACCTTCCGTCCGGGCCATGCCGATTACACCTACCAACAAAAATACGGCTTCCGTGATTATCGTGGTGGCGGCAGGTCTAGCGCACGGGAAACCGCCATGCGCGTTGCCGCTGGCGCAATCGCCAAAAAATATATGCAGGAACAATTAGGCATAGAAGTGCGCGGTTACTTATCGCAACTGGGGCCGATAAAAATTGAAAAGCTGGATTGGAGCATTATCGACAGCAACCCGTTTTTCTGCCCAGACATCGATAAAGTCCCAGAAATGGAACGCTACATGGACGCGCTACGCAAAGAAGGCGAATCCATCGGCGCACGCATTGAAGTGGTCGCCAGCAACGTACCGCCTGGCTTGGGTGAGCCGATTTTTGACCGTTTAGATGCCGAATTGGCTTACGCGCTGATGAGCATCAACGCCGTTAAAGGTGTAGAAATCGGCGACGGCTTTGCTTGCATCGACACCAAAGGCACCAAATTCCGCGATGAAATGACGCCTGAAGGTTTTTTAAGCAACCACGCTGGCGGCATCTTAGGCGGCATTTCCAGCGGACAAGAAATCCGCGCCAGCATCGCCCTAAAACCCACCTCCAGCTTGCGCCTGCCGGGCCGCACCATCAACAGCCACGGCGAAGCCACCGAAGTTATCACCGAAGGCCGCCACGACCCCTGCGTCGGCATCCGCGCCACGCCGATAGCCGAAGCGATGGTTGCGATTGTGTTAATGGATCATTTGTTGCGGCATAGGGCGCAAAATGTTGGCGTAGATTCTGGCCTGCCGTTTTTACGTTAAGCCTATGAAGCCAATCATCTTAAAAGCCGACCCGCAGCAGGAATATTTTTTTGATGAAGGCTGCTTTATTTTAGAGCTGTCCAACACCCCCGACGATGCCGATGTTTCCATCGCCAGAGCGCGGGTTAAACCCGGCGTCACCACGCACCTGCACCGCTTGCAAGGCGTGGTTGAACGTTATGTGCTGCTGTCAGGCACAGGCCGCGTGCATATCGGCGATTTAGCCCCGCAAATGGTAACCGCAGGCGATGTGGTGATTATCCCGCCGCAATGTCCCCAACAAATCACCAATATAGGCGAAGATGATTTGGTGTTTCTGGCGATTTGTTCGCCGCGATTTACCAGTGCCATTTATGAGCGGCTTGCGTAGGTTTTAAAAACTAAAGGGGATGTTACATGCCGTACCTGAGTTTTATTGCGGATGATGCGTTAATTTCAGTCGTTACCCATTTGCTGGCTGTTGCCCAAAAAGCCCGCACCAAGGCCGATAAGGATTTCGATAGAAACGTCATCGACCCTTTTGCGGTTTTATTCGAAATGTCTGGGTTTAAAACCGATCAGGCGGTTTGGTTGGCTGGCGAAAAAAATCGTCAAGCGCAAAAGTCGCTGCAAAATCATGTCGGTGCTTTCCATCAAACAATTTTAGGGATGATGAATGGTTGGCAAGATTTAGGTACGGGCAGTGTTATTGATGCGGTCTGTCCAGACAAAAAATTGATTGCGGAAATTAAAAATAAGCACAACACCGTTAAAGGCTCGGATAAGGTAAAGGTTTATGACCACATGGAAACCTTGGTGATGACTAAAGGCCATCAATACAAGGACTTTACCGCTTATTATGTTGAAGTTATCCCGAAATCGGGTTTGCGTTACAACAAAGAATTCACCCCGCCGGATAGCGCTAAAGGCCAGCCGCGCCGAGCCAACCCGTTAATCCGCCAAATTGATGGCTATAGTTTTTATGCGTTGGCAACGGGCGTTCCAGATGCCCTAGAGCAGTTGTTCATGGTTTTGCCTGATGTCATTGAAGCGTGTTCAGACTATCAGTTTGAAGATAGGGCGTTTGCCAGTGCCTATTTTGAAAAAGCATATAAATCTTCATAGCTCACTGAATTCATCATATATCGGCATTTCCAAATACTCCGCTTGGCTACCCAGCCATGCCGCCAAAAGCTGTAAGGTGGCTTCCCGATTGGTTTTTTTCAGGCCACATTCCCAAATTACCGCTGCCCGCCAGCCAAGCACTTTCAATTGGTAAAGCACTTTTTGGTCGCGGGCAGTATTACGGGCAAATTTCCGTTGCCAAAAATCTATTCTCGATTTCGGTAAATGTGAGGTTTTGCAGCCTTCGTGTTGATGCCAAAAGCAGCCATTGATAAAAATCACCGCGTGGTATTTTCGTAGCACCATATCCGGCGAGCCAGGCAGAAATTTATGGTGCAGGCGAAAGCGGAAGCCGCGCTTATGTAGGCCAGAGCGCACCCATTTTTCCGGTTTGGTGTTTTTACTGTGGATAGCCGCCATTGTTCGGGAGCGGGTAGCGGCATCAATGCGGTCAGTCATCGGCTTGCCTGTTTATTAGCCAAGTATTCTCTGGTTGATTATAATAGTAACCTTGTATAAGGTTGCTAAAGGTTAACTATGTATTCAGTCGCGCAACTCGCCGATATGCTAGGCGTTTCTAAGGAAACATTACGGCGTTGGGACAATAATGGCAAATTGCCGTCCTTGCGGAATCCTATCAATAACTATCGGTTTTACAGTAAAGACCAGCTGCGGCAGTTTGAAGAGCTGCGCTTTATTTTTGATGATAGCAGCCGGGAGACCATTGTTCCGGATCATGCCTATAAAACCATCGAATTGTTTGCGGGCGCAGGCGGTTTGGCAATCGGTTTAGAGCGGGCAGGGCTGGATACTGTGTTGTTGAATGAGTTGGACAAAAACGCCTGCGACACCCTCAAAAGCAATCGCCCAAACTGGCAAGTGCAATGCGGCGATATTGCCAATGTGGATTTTTCCCCTTATCGGGAACAGATTGACATCGTTACAGGCGGCTTTCCTTGCCAAGCCTTCAGTTACGCGGGCAAAAAAATGGGTTTTGAAGATGCCCGTGGCACCTTGTTTTATCAATTCGCCCGTGCAGTAAAAGAAAGCCAACCGAAACTGTTTATGGCAGAAAATGTCCGTGGTTTGCTTAACCACGATGGCGGCGCGACCTTAAAAAACATCCGCTCAGTGCTTGAAGAGTTGGGTTATACCTTGTTAGAACCGCGCTTGATGAAAGCGATTTTTTATCGGGTGCCGCAAAAACGCGAGCGTTTGATTTTGGTCGGTATCCGCAACGATTTGGCTGGCTTGGTGGCGTTCCATTGGCCCAGACCTTACCAAAAAGTCTACACCCTCAAAGATGCGTTAAAAGCCGGGGATTTATTCTCTTGCGATGTACCAGATTCGCAAGGCCAAGCATATCCCGCTAAAAAAGCCGAAATCATGGCGCAAGTGCCACCCGGCGGATATTGGCGCGATTTGCCGGAAGACCTGCAAAAGTCTTATATGATGAAAAGCTATTTTCTCGGCGGCGGTAAAACTGGCATGGCGCGGCGTATGCACTGGGACGAACCCTGCCTGACCTTAACCTGCGCGCCCGCACAAAAACAAACGGAACGCTGCCATCCCGAAGCAACCCGCCCATTTACCGTGCGCGAATACGCCCGCATCCAAACCTTCCCCGACGACTGGCAATTTAAAGGCCCGTTGACCTCGCAATACAAACAAATCGGCAACGCTGTACCTGTCAACATGGCTTTCGAGCTGGGATTGTCGTTAGTGGATTTCCTCAATCGGCTATGTGCAACCGGAAAAGCCCAGCCAGCGGGGATGCCGGAACAGCAGTTAGTGCCGTTTGTTTAGGCTGTTTTCTCAAGCTCGTTAGTGATGGGGCTAGTCAATGTTGCCATGATGGTAGGCTTTAGGAAGCCTGCCATTAAGTTAAGGAAAAGTCATTAATAATTATGGTTTTATAAGTGTTGTTGGAGCTAGACATAGGATGTGCTGTACTGTACCCAAAGGGCATAAAAGAAACGAAGCGCATCTGTCGAGTTTTTACGCGATTGATGCGCCTCCTGCCGTCGGCACATCCTATAATTATCCTATTGAAAAACAATAATAATTGCTTAACTTAATGGCAGTGAGGCTTTAGGAATCCAAAACATGTTTTGGATTCCTAGTTGCTAAGCTTGGCTAGATAAAAAAGAACGGGTCTTTGGTGACGGCGACGATGCCGATATAAACAAAGCAAGCCATCGCGCCAGCAAAAGCTAGCCAGCGTTTTGTGCCACGGGTACGCATGGTCACTACGCCTAAACCAATGTAGAAAACTAGGGCGGTAATTTTGGCGATAATCCAGGAGTATTCGGTGCTTAACCAAGCGCCTTGGATAACGAGGGTGATGCCGCTGAGTAATAGCAGGGTGTCGATGATGTGCGGGGCGATTTTGAGGATTTTTAGCTTCAGTAACTCAGGACGGGTTTCTGATAACACCAGCCGACCGACAAAGCTGGAAAGGGAGATAAGGATAAAACTAAGGTGCAGAATTTTAATCATGTGTTGCTCTTTTTTTAGGTTACTGAATAGCGGTTGCCGTTAAAGGTAGCAACACGGATTTCCTTTTGTGTTATGGGTATAGGCATCCAAAGCGGGTTTTAGATGCTAGCAGCAAACCTTACTAAGATTGGCGCGTCTTTAGTGTAGTTCAGCCAGTAAAAATTCCATCATTTGTTGCGATTGCTTGAGGTAACCACCACCAAATAAATTCAGGTGGTTAAGGATGTGGTAGAGATTGTACAGCGTTTTGCGGATAGCGTAACCGTCGTCGAGTTGCCAAGTGGCGCGGTAGGCGGCGTAAAAGTCTGGGCTAAAGCCGCCGAATAGTTCGGTCATGGCTATATCGGTTTCGCGGTCGCCGTAATAGCAGGCGGGATCGAATATCGCGGGTTGTCCGCTGTCGGTTACCGCCCAATTGCCGCCCCATAAATCCCCGTGCAATAGCGAGGCTTGCGGTTGGTAGCTGTTAAAGAAGGTCGATAAGTTTGCCAGCAGTTGCTCGCCTAAGTGCTGTAGTTTGCCGTTATAACCGTTGTCGGCGGCGAGTTGCAGTTGTTTGCCTAGGCGTTGCTCACGCCAAAAATCGCACCAGTTGGAATAGGCGGGATTGGACTGTGGCGTGCTGCCGATGGTGTTGTCCCTATGCCAACCGAAATAAGGCTGTTGGTTTTGGTGGAGAGCTGCCAAGCCAGTACCTAAAAGTGCGGCAGCTGATTTGTTGCTGCCACCGAGTTTAAGATAGGTCAGGACTAAAAATGCCTGCTGTCCGGCAATGCCGTGAACTATCGGTTTGGGGACAGTTAATTGTTGGCTGGCGGCGAGCTGGTTTAAACCATCGGCTTCGGCGGCAAACATGTCGGCAAGGCTGGCGCGGTTGAGCTTAATAAAATAGCTTTGCCCCGCACCTTGTAGGAGATAAGCGCTGTTGATGTCGCCGCCAGTAAGTGGCTGGGCGTTGGCGACAGCAAATGGTTTTCTGGTGGCGGCGGTGATGGAATCTGCAATGGGTTGCCAGTTCATAATCTATACCTTTCAGCGCAGAAAATTTAAGCCTAGCCTAAAAAAGGCGACAAAAACCGCACTTCAATATGGTTAATGGCTATTTGTTTTTGAGTAAATCCCGAATTTCCGTGAGGAGTTTAATATCTTCAGGTATGGGCGGTGGCGCAACTTCCTTTTCTTCTGAAGCATTCTTGTTTGATATTTCCACAAGCTTATTCATGGGTTTGATGATAACGAAAAATACCACGGCGGAGGTAATAAGAAAGCTGACTACTGCGCCAATAATACCGCCTATATCGAGTTCAATAAGTTTGTTTACGGTATGAATCACCTCTTGGCCTGTCGCGTTTTTTTCCGTGACATCGACAAGCTTTTTCATAATCGGAATGGTGAGCTTAGGTTGCGGCCCGCCTCCTGCAAGCGCAAGCAGTGGCTCAACTATACCCTTGGTGAAAGCCGTTACGATGCCAGTAAAAGCCGCACCAATAATAACCCCCGTGGATAGGTCGATAACATTTCCTTTAAGGATAAATTTCTTGAACTCAGCTAAAGTTTTCATGTTTGGTTCTCTGCGCTAGGGAAATAAATAGTGATGTCGTTATCGCGACAGATTTATTTAAGCAGTTTCACTAACTATAAGGCGAGGTATTTTTTTGTCCCGTTTCAGCAACTGATCTTGCTGCCATTACCTGACACCGCAAATTAGCAACTGATTTTACGCACTCACTTTTTGTGAGACGAAAACAAATATTGATGAGTCGCTATCGCGACAGTTTTTCTAATCGGGTACTCGCACCCGAAGGCGAGCTACTTTCTTTTGCGCCGCAAGCCACAAGGATGTGGCGAATGCCGAAAATGCAGGAGCGATTTTCGGCCAAAAGAAAGTAGCCAAAGAAAAGGCGGCCCGATTGCCGCTCATGTCTTGCGCTCCTCGCACTTGTGCCCTGTGGGGTATTTGTCGGGGGACGGCAGAATGGGCTTCCTGCCCATCTGCCGCCGTGCGGCATCCATGCCGCACCCCTAGCGGGCTATTCCCAACAAATACTCCGGTGCTCGATGCGGCAAACGGGAGAAAAGCACGTTACTACGTAACATCTATATGAAAACGAAAAAAGCGGATTCCGTTGCCAGAATCCGCTTTTGGGTTAAGCGATTGCTTGTTTTTAGCTTGTGGTTTTAAGCGGTAACAAACTTAACGCCAATCAAAAGCAAAATGGTTGCTAAGGTAGGGCGTAAAAAGCGTTCTGGAATTTTCGCGCTTAAGTGGCTGCCTATCCAGATGCCTGGTAGCGAGCCTGTCAATAAGCTCACCAATAACACCACGTCAACGTTACCTAAGCTAAGATGGCCTATGCCGGCAACGGTGGTTAACGGAATGGCGTGTGCCAAGTCGGTTCCGACGATTTTTAAGGTGCTCATTCTAGGGTAGAGGTACAACAAGGCTACTGTGCCTAATGCGCCAGCACCAACTGAGGTGAGTGTTACCAATACGCCCAATACTGCGCCGATTAAGATAGTCGCTGGGATTTGCATGTGTTTGAAGCGACCGCTGTTATCTTCGGTGCTTTCTTCGTCTTTAATAATGCCGAGTTTTTCTGAGCGGCGGATCAATACGCTACGGACGATTAAAGAAAGGGCGGTCAATAATAGTGCGATACCTAAAGTAAAAGTGATAGCACCAGTGATTTCTTTGCCGACAGACATTAAATGTTTAATGACGTACAAAGTGATGCCTGCCATTGGTAAGCTGCCTGATGCCAGCCAGCCGACAATGCGCCAATCAACCGAACCATGTTTACCGTGATGTACCCAAACGCCGCTGGTTTTGGTGATGGCGGCAAACAATAAATCAGTACCTACCGCGACTGAGGGTTTAAAGCCGAACAAAAACACCAACAGCGGTGTCATTAATGAGCCGCCGCCGACGCCTGTAACGCCAACTAGCAAACCTACTAGAAAACCTGAAACTGTGTAACCAAAGTTAAATAAGCCAAAATCCATAAAATCACCGTTCTTTGTAAAATAAAAATCTGGGGCAACTATAGCAGTGCTTATCTATAACTATTAATGATATGTTGTGCTATCTTTATCTCGTTTAATTATAAAGAAGCGAAAATAGGCGGGAATTATGAAGTTACATCAACTGCGTTATGTGCGAGAAGTAGTTAGGCAAAGCATGAATATTTCCCAAGCAGCGGAAATATTGCATACCTCGCAATCTGGGGTGAGCAAGCAAATCCAATTGCTGGAAGAAGAGCTTAACCTGCATATTTTTCAGCGTAGCGGTAAGCGGCTGATGGGCTTGACGGAATCGGGGAAAATTATCGTCAGCATGGCGGAGCGGGTGCTGCGGGAAGTGGAAAACATTAAATTAGTCAGTGAAGAATTCAGTCAGAAAGAAACTGGCACATTAACGCTGGCAACTACACACACCCAAGCCCGTTATCATTTGCCCGCTATCGTCACTGCTTTTATGCACCGACATCCTGATATTAAGCTGCACATCCATCAAGGTACACCTAGCCAAGTGGTTGAGCAGGTGGTCAGCGGTGAGGCCGATATTGGCATTGCCACCGAAGTTATTAACACCTATGACAAGTTATTGTGTTTTCCTTGTTACCAATGGAATCGCTGTGTCATCGCCCCGCCTTGGCATCCATTATTGACGGATTTGCCGCTAACCTTGGAAAAAATCGCCAAATATCCGTTGATAACCTACGACTTCACCTTTACTGGCGGCTCTTTGGTGAATAAGGTTTTTAGCCAAGCAGGTTTAGAGCCGAATGTGGTGTTGACGGCAATTGATGCCGACGTCATCAAAACCTATGTGAATTTAGGCTTAGGCGTTGGTTTGATGGCGAGCATTGCTTACAACGCCGAACGCGATGGCAATCTGGTGATGATGGATGCCAGCCATTTATTTCCGCCTAGTACCACCTATTTGGGCATACGCCGCGACAGTTATTTACGCGGCTATATGTATGAGTTTATCCAATTATTAGCGCCGCAATTTGACCGCAAAGCGGTAACTTTGGCGATGCAGGGCATGGCGATTAACCAATTGTATTTGGGGTTTGTGTAGTTGAAGTTTTAAGAATTAGGAGTCCAAAACATGTTTTGGACTTCTAAATAAATTATTTGCGGCTACTTACAAGGTAAATCGACCTGTTATGAACGCTTACTTTTTGATTATTAATATCGGCAGCACGTCGGTAAAAACCGCTTTGTTTTCCACGGGATTGCTGGCGCAGGCGTTTGTGAATGCTGATTATGGCGACCAAGGTTTAACGCTTGAAGTTAAAGCAGCGGATGCAGCCAGCATTCATCATCAGCAAGCGGGTGAGCACGATGCCAAAACGGCCTTAACGGCGGTGTTTTCGCACTGGCAGCAGTTGCTTGCCGCAAACGCATGGACAGTAGTGGCGATTGGGCATCGGGTTGTGCATGGTGGCGATAGCTTTACTGGCCTCGTCGCCATTACCGACGACTTATTAGCACGCTTGCCGCAATTAGATGCGTATGCCCCGTTGCATAACCCAGTTAATCGCTTGGGAATGGCAATGGCTGCGGAGGCTTTGCCTTCGGTCGCGCAATTTGCAGTGTTTGATACCGCCTTCCATCGGCAAATTCCCGGCTATGCCGGACGTTATGCGTTGCCAAATAACTTACCCACGTCGATGGCGTTTTATCGCTATGGCTTTCATGGCATTTCTTGCCAACACAGCGTTACTGCCGCCGCAGAATTATTAGGTAAACCTGCGAAAGAATTAAATCTCATCATCTTGCATTTGGGCGGCGGCGCCAGTGCTACCGCTGTCCGCAACGGTATCAGCGTGGATACCTCGATGGGTTTTTCCCCGACTGAGGGCTTAATGATGGCAACCCGTTGCGGCGATATTGACCCTATGATTGCCATCGCCCTGCAAAAATCTGGCATGAGCCTCAGTGAGTTGGAGGCGATGTTAAACCATCAATGTGGCTTGAAAGGCGTGGCTGGCGACACCGATATGCGGGTTATTTTGCATCGGGCGGAACAAAACGAGCCGTTGGCGGTATTGGCTTTGGCGATGTTCTGTTACCGCATCAAGAAATATATCGGCGCTTATTACGCTATACTTGGTCACTTGTCTGCATTAGTGTTTACTGGCGGTATTGGTTTTCATGCCGCTAGCGTCCGTAGCCAGATACTGCAAGGCATGGCGCATTTGGGTTTGGTATTGGATGAGATCGCCAATAGTACAACCAACGAAAACAATCAGGATATTAGTGCCGCCGACAGCCGTTCGCGCATTTTGGTGGTCAACGCCGATGAAGAACGGGAAATTGCTAGACAAATACAGGCTTTTCTAGGCTATTAAGCCATTAAAACAAGAGGGTATGAACGTGCAACAACATCATCAAGACTTGCGTGTAACGGCGGAATTGCTGGAGCGGATGGATGCCTATTGGCGGGCTGCCAATTATTTGTCAGTTGGGCAAATTTATCTGTTGGATAATCCTTTATTGAAAGAACCCTTAAAAATGGCGCATATCAAGCCACGTTTATTAGGGCATTGGGGGACGACTCCTGGATTGAATTTTATCAATGTGCATTTGAATCGGCTGATAAATGCCTATGATTTGAATATGATTTTTTTCTGCGGCCCAGGCCACGGCGGCCCGGCGATGGTCGCTAACAGTTGGCTGGATGGTTCGTACAGCGAGTTTTATCCGAATATTTCGCAAGATAAAATCGGCATGAAAGCCTTGTTTAAGCAGTTTTCCTTTCCGGGTGGCATTCCTAGTCATGTCGCCCCAGAAACTCCAGGTTCTATCCATGAAGGCGGCGAGTTGGGCTATGCCTTATCACATGCGTTTGGCGCGGTGTTTGATAACCCGGATTTAATCGCCTGCTGTGTGGTTGGTGATGGTGAAGCCGAAACCGGACCGATGGCAGCGGCTTGGCATTCCAATAAATTTCTTAATCCACGTCGCGATGGCGCGGTGTTGCCGATTTTGCACTTGAATGGCTATAAAATTGCCAATCCCACCATTTTAGCCCGCATAGACGAAGAGGAATTGCTGCAATTGTTTACTGGCTTGGGCTATCGGCCTTATTTGGTGGAAGGCAGCGATCCGGAAATTGTCCATACCCGTATGGCGAGTGTGTTGGATCAATGTATGGCAGAAATCAACGCCATCCAAAGCCATGCCCGTGATAATCCGGCTGAAACCTTGGCGCGTCCGGTTTGGCCTATGGTTATTCTGCGGACGCCTAAAGGTTGGACTGGCCCTAGCAGCGTCGATGGCAAAAAAACCGAGGGCTTTTGGCGCTCGCATCAAGTGCCATTAGCCAATATGCAGAATAATCCGGAGCATATTGAATTGCTGGAACGGTGGCTGAAAAGCTATCGCCCGGAAGAATTGTTTGATGAACAGGGCAAGCCGTTGCCGGAATTACTGGCGCTTGCCCCGCAAGGCCATCGCCGGATGACCGATAATCCCCACGCCAACGGTGGCATTTTATTGCGGGATTTACGTTTGCCAGATTTCCAAGATTACGCAGTAGATGTTCCATCACCTGGCGCAGTCAATGGCGAAGCCACGCGGGTGATGGGGCGGTTTTTGCGCGATGTGATGAAAAATAATATGGAGCAGGGTAATTTCCGTATTTTTGGCCCGGATGAAACAGCATCTAATCGTTGGGATGATATTTTCGAGGCGACTTCGCGGGTCTGGATGGAAAAAATCTTGCCGGAAGATACCGATTTGTCGCAAGACGGGCGGGTGATGGAAATCCTCAGCGAACATACTTGCCAAGGCTGGTTGGAAGGCTATTTATTGTCTGGGCGGCATGGCTTTTTTTCTTGCTACGAAGCCTTTATCCATATTGTCGATTCCATGTTTAACCAACATGCCAAGTGGCTGAAAACCTGCAACCGTATTCCGTGGCGCAGGCCAGTGGCATCGTTAAATTATTTGCTGACCTCGCATGTGTGGCGACAAGACCATAACGGTTTTTCCCACCAAGATCCGGGCTTTATCGACCATGTCATCAATAAAAAAGCCGAAGTGGTGCGGGTGTTTTTACCACCTGATGCCAATACTTTGTTATCGGTGACTGACCATGTTTTGCGTAGCCGAAATTATGTCAACGTGATTGTCGCGGGCAAACAGCCGTCGCCACAGTGGCTGAATATGGATGCGGCGATGAAACATTGTGAAGCAGGCATAGGCGTTTGGGATTGGGCCAGCAATGATTATGGCGATGAGCCAGATGTGGTGATGGCGTGTGCAGGCGATGTGCCGACCTTGGAAACTTTGGCGGCGGTGGATATTTTGCGTACCAAAGTGCCGGATTTAAAAATCCGCGTGATTAATGTCGTCAACCTGATGCGTTTGCAGCCCAATAGCGAACATCCCAATGGTTTGTCGGATAAAGATTTTGATGAGCTGTTCACCAAAAATAAGCCGATTGTATTCGCTTATCATGGTTATCCTTGGTTAATCCATCGCTTGGCGTATCGCCGCACCAACCATTGCAATCTACATGTCCGTGGTTATAAAGAAGAAGGCACGACCTCTACGCCGTTTGATATGGTGGTGATGAATGATATGGACAGATTCCATTTAGTCGCCGATGTTATCGACCGCGTGCCGCGTTTGCGTAATCAAGCGGTGTATTTGAAGCAATACATCCGCGATAAATTAATCGACCATAAGCAATACATTTACAAACACGGGGAAGACATGCCGGAAATCCAGAACTGGCAATGGCCTTATGGTTTGGGTGTGGCTGAAAACTAAGATTTAACGGCTGGATTATCCTTGGCTAGGCGGCTTGATTGGTTTGATTAAGCCATCATTAATATTCATTCACTTATGCTGATCTCAAGTTGGCGGTTTCCTGATTGGGATAAAGCCAGCGATGGTTTTATTGCATCATTAAGGGGATTTTTATGAAAAAATGGCTTTTGCTTATACAGTTGCTGGCAGTGTTCGCTGGCTATTCTTCGGTAGCTTCTGCTGATAGAGACGATTGGGGTGAATATCGGGAGCACCATCATCACCGACATCACCATTTCCGTCAGCCATCTTATTATCGTGAAGAGGTAATTTATTACCCAGCCCCACCAGTCTATCGCGAGGAAGTTATTTATTATCCGCAGCCACAGCCTTATCGTGAAGTAATCCACTACGCTCCGCAGCAATCATATCAGTATGAAGAATATCGCCAGTATCGCGACCCACGTCCAGGCCAGGCTTTGGTTGGTGGCGTTGTCGGCGGGGCATTAGGCTATGGTTTCAGCCAAGGTGATCCTTTGGCGACCGGTATTGGTGCTGCTGCTGGCGCGTTATTCGGTAATGAAATCGGTCGCTAAGCGGTTTTTTTGTGGCGCTGATGCGTTCAGCGAAGTAAGTTTTTTGTTAGATTATTATTTTTGGCAGTGTAGTATTGCGGCGTTTGCTTTAATTTTGGAGAAAAACGCCGATGTCCACGTTTATTGCCCTATCTATGCTGGTGATGTTTTTGTTTGTTGCCTTTGTTAAATTGCAGCAAAATTCTCGACTCAGCTATATCAACGCCTACCGATTCCATCCCGCCATTAAAGCCAAGTTAAAACGTAAATATCCCGATTTGGGTGATACCGAATTGGACTTGGTGTTTCAAGGCTTGCGGGATTATTTTTTTATCTGCAATAAAGCGCAAAAACAAATGGTGTCCATGCCATCGCAAATTGTTGATGACGCTTGGCATGAATTCATTTTATTTACCCGCAGTTATCAACAATTCTGCCAAAAAGCTTTAGGGCGGTTTTTACACCATACACCCGCTGAAGCGATGGCTACGCCTACGTTTGCCCAAGATGGTATTAAACGCGCTTGGCGGTTGGCATGTATGAAAGAGGGCATCAATCCAAAAGCACCTACCCGTTTGCCGATGTTGTTTTCATTGGATAAACAACTGGCGATAGCTGGCGGCTTTACTTATAACTTGGATTGTCTATTGGCGGGTAATCAGAGCTTTTGTGCCAGCCATATTGGCTGTGGCGGCGGTTGTTCTGGTGGTTGCGGAGGCGATAGCAGCAGTGACGGTGGTGACGGCTGTGGGGGAGGGTGCGGTGGTGGTGATTAACTGGTTTCAGCCACTGCTAGGCAGCTAACTGAAACCAGTCGATATAGCAGATTAATTTTTAGATTTGTCTACGATTTGGTTCGCTTTAATCCAAGGCATCATGCTACGCAATTGTCCGCCAACTACTTCGATTGGATGCTCAGCGTTCAAGCGGCGACGGGCAGTCATTTCTGGGTAGTTGGTTAAGCCTTCCATGATGAAACGTTTGGCGTATTCACCGGATTGGATGTTTTGCAGCGCTTCACGCATGGCGAAACGGCTTTCTTCGTTGATGACTTTAGGGCCAGTAACGTATTCGCCGTATTCAGCGTTGTTGGAGATAGAGTAGTTCATGTTGGCAATGCCGCCTTCGTACATCAAATCAACAATCAATTTCAATTCGTGCAAGCATTCAAAGTACGCCATTTCTGGTGCATAGCCCGCTTCAACCAAAGTTTCAAAACCAGCTTTAATCAATTCAACTGCACCGCCACATAATACGGCTTGTTCGCCGAATAAATCGGTTTCGGCTTCATCACGGAAAGTGGTTTCAATGATGCCAGAACGACCGCCGCCAACAGCTGAGGCATAAGCCAAACAGATGGCTTTTGCTGTACCAGAAGCATCTTGGTGGATAGCAATCAGGTCAGGCACGCCGCCGCCACGGACGAATTCAGAACGTACAGTGTGACCAGGTGCTTTAGGGGCAATCATTATGACGTCCAAGTCAGCGCGTGGCACGACTTGGTTGTACAGGATAGAGAAGCCGTGGGCAAATGCTAAAGCCGCGCCTTGTTTGATGTTAGGGGCGATTTCGTTTTTATACAATTGCGATTGGAATTCATCTGGGGTCAAAATCATGACCACGTCAGCATCAGCAACAGCTGCTGGTACTTCTTTAACGGTTAAGCCGTGGGCTTCTGCTTTGGCAACAGAAGGTGAGCCAGCGCGTAGGCCAACAACAACGTCTACGCCAGAATCTTTCAGGTTAAGCGCATGGGCGTGGCCTTGCGAGCCGTAACCGATGATGGCTACTTTTTTAGCTCTGATGATGGAAAGGTCGGCATCTTTGTCGTAATAAACTTGCATGAGTGTTCCTGTTATTTTTATATAAGGTTTTAAGTTAAATCAGGGGTTATAGGTGAGCCCTTGCTCGCCACGGGAAATGCCCGTCGCACCGGAGCGCACCACTTCGATAATGGCATCTTTGCTTAAGGTGGCAATGAAGGCATCGAGTTTGTCTGATGGCCCAGTCATTTCCACAACATAGCTAGTTGCGGTGACATCGATAATTTTGCCACGGAAAATCGCTGCGGTACTGCGGATTTCTTCACGGGTTTCGGCGGTGGTCTTAATTTTTACCAGCATCAGCTCGCGCTCGATGTGGTTTGCGTCCACCAAATCAATCAGCTTGTAAACATCAATCAGCTTGTTGAGCTGCTTGGTGATTTGTTCGATGATGTTGTCGCTGCCACGGGTGACGATCGTCATGCGCGACAAGCTGGCATCTTCGGTAGGCGCGACTGTCAAGGATTCAATATTGTAGCCGCGTGCGGAAAATAACCCGGCAACCCGTGATAACGCACCGGATTCGTTTTCAATCAGGATGGAGATGATATGCCGCATTATGCCAACTCCCTGTCAGTGGTTGTTCCTAATGCCACCCGAAGTTTCATTTCGTTGTGGGCTTTGCCTGCTTCAATCATTGGGTAAACGTTTTCTGTACGGTCAGTGATGATGTCCAAAAATACCGTGCGGTCTTTTAAGGCGAACGCTTGTTCCAATGCCGGACGCACGTCTTCTGGCTTTTCTACGCGAATACCAACATGTCCATAGGCTTCGGCGAGTTTTACAAATTCAGGGATGGTGTCCATGTACGAATGCGAATAGCGGCTTTCGTAAGAAAACTCTTGCCATTGCCTTACCATGCCCATGTAACGGTTATTCATGTTAATAATCTTAACAGGGGTTTTGTACTGCAAGGCAGTAGACAGCTCTTGGATGCACATTTGTATGCTGGCTTCACCCGTAACACAGGCGACATCCGCCTCTGGAAAGGCCAGTTTTACGCCGATTGCCGCTGGCAAACCAAAGCCCATCGTGCCTAAACCACCGGAGTTGATCCAGCGGCGCGGTTTATCGAACGGGTAATATTGCGCTGCCCACATTTGGTGCTGGCCTACGTCGGAAGTGACATAAGCATCACCTTTGGTGACGGCGTAGAGTTGTTGGATGACATATTGCGGTTTGATGAGGCCGCTGTCGCGGTCAAACGCCAAGCAATCAATGCTTTGCCATTCGGCGATTTGTTGCCACCAAGCTTCCAAGGCTTTCTTATTAGGCTTGGTTTTGCTTTCTTTGATTTGCTCTATCATCTGCTCCAAAACAGGTTTGACTTCACCGACAATAGGGATGTCAACTTTAACGGTTTTGGAAATCGAGGCTGGATCAACGTCAATATGGATGATTTTTGCGTACGGGCAAAAATCTGCCAGTTTGCCTGTAACGCGGTCATCAAAACGGGCACCGATGGCGATAATGACATCACTTTCGTGCATTGCCATATTGGCTTCGTAAGTGCCGTGCATACCCAACATGCCGATAAATTGCTTGTCGGTAGAAGGGAATGCGCCCAAACCCATTAAGGTGTTGGTGACTGGATAGCCTAATAAATGGCTGAATTCGGTCAGCTCTTTGCTGGCTTCACCCAAAACCACGCCGCCACCTGAATAAATCATTGGTTTTTGTGCGGACAGCAATAAATCCACGGCTTTTTTAATTTGGCCTTTGTGGCCAACAACCGCAGGATTATAGGAGCGCATGGTGACTTTTTTAGGGTACTTATAAGGTACTTTTATTTTTGGGTCAGTCATGTCTTTTGGGATGTCGACAACCACTGGGCCTGGGCGGCCTGTGGTCGCTACATAAAAGGCTTTTTTGATGGTTTCAGCAAGCTTGGTGACATCTTTCACTAAGAAATTGTGTTTCACGCAAGGACGGCTGATGCCGATCATATCCACTTCTTGGAACGCATCGCTACCGATAACAGGCGATGATACCTGACCGGAAATAACCACCAGTGGAATCGAGTCCATATACGCCGTGGCAATGCCAGTAATAGCATTGGTTGCGCCAGGGCCTGAGGTTACTAATACCACACCAGGTTTTCCTGTGGCGCGGGCATAGCCGTCCGCCGCATGGGTCGCGCCCTGCTCATGTCGTACCAGAATGTGTTTGATGTCTTCTTGTTGGAACAGTGCATCGTACAAATGCAAAACTGCGCCGCCAGGATAACCAAAAATGAATTCTACGCCTTCGTCTTTAAGACTTTGAACGATAATTTGTCCGCCGCTTAGCTCCACGCCCACCTCAATAAACTAGTCTGTTTCCGCGCTGTTTTTCCGTTAGGCTACTTTATATAAGCATTCCTTTTAAAAAACGGCGGGATGAATTATTATTAAACGTTGTGTTTCCACCCCATAATCGTCGGCATTCTACTAGGTTTTTGGCAAAATTGTAATGTCAATCTAGTGTTGATGATGATTGTACGATTAACTTATCTGCTTATTTTCCGGTATAAAAACCAAGAGGCTACTGTGGTGACCCTCCATAAACACCTGCTAAAGTCCGTTGTTTTCATTCTGCTCACGGGTTGTGCCAGCTCACCAACTGGGCAGCACAGTGAGACTGTAGCAAATGGACAGCCGCAGATTACCCCGATAAAACCGGATGCGCCTATCTCGGTGCAGTCATATCCCAATAGCAATTCTACCAATTTGGGTGTGCAGCATTATTATGGAGAGCGGGTAACAGGTACCTATGGGCAATCGCTTGCAGTGCAGGGATTTATCCAGCAAATGGTGCAAAAACATGGTTTTTCAGAAGCTTATCTTAATGGCTTGTTTTCCACTGCACATCGGCTCGATGCTGTTATCAAACTAGAGAGTCCAGAACCCAGCACTGGCCCGCAAAAGCCGCATTTGGGCAGTTGGGCGCGTTACCGCAGCAAATTCCTTACCGAAGCCCACATCAATAATGGCGTACAGTTTTGGCGCAATAACGCCGCAGCCGTAACCCGCGCCAGCAATACTTATGGTGTTGATCCGGAATACATTATTGCCATCATTGGCGTGGAAACTTATTTCGGCAAAAATTTTGGCAAAACCAGTATTTTTGATGCCTTAACGACCTTATCGTTTGATACTTACCGTCGTTCCAAGTTTTTTATGTCTGAATTGGAAAATTTCCTGTTGATGACCCGTGAGGAAGGTTTTGATCCGCGCCAGCCAGTCGGCTCATGGGCGGGAGCAATGGGTTATGGGCAGTTTATGCCCAGCAGTTTCCGCCGCTTAGCGGTTGATTTTGACAATAATGGTCGCCGCGATATATGGGATCCCGAAGATGCCATCGGCAGTGTTGCCCATTACTTTTCGCGTAGTGGTTGGCAGTTGCATAGTCCTGTTACATATCCCGCCCGTCCCGCCAATGACGAAAACGTTATTGAATTGAGCAGCTATCAAGGCAGCGAATATTGGCGAGTCCACCCCAATTTTAAAGTCATCAAAAAATACAATAACAGCAATAAATACGCGATGGCTGTCCATCAATTGGCGCAAGCCATCAAGCAACGCTTTAAAGGCGGCTAGTCGTCTATAAGTAATTTTTCAGCAGTGCAAAACATGTTTTGTATTTTCCGACAACGTTCAGGTTGTTGTATTCACCCAGCAAGTGGCCTGCAAGGCATAAACATAGCGGAACAGCCCGGCAAGGTCGCTAGTGGTGTCTTTGATGACGCGTTCGCCAAAGCCGTTGTAGAAATAATTGTAGGGGCGTTGTTGATGGTGGGCAATGCAGTAGGATGTGCCGAGGAGTCACGCGAACGATGCGCGTCCCTTCGTTCGGCACATTCTATAAGCGCATCTTATGGATTTTTGAGGATTAACAATGCCGTTCGTATGGCGGTTTCGTGCCAGCAAACCGCCATCACCAATGGAGCAACAAGGCTTCGAATGGTGGATTGCTGGCGCGAATCCACCTTACATTCATCCGACTTACGGGTTACGCCGTACGTGGTGGGGTTCGTTACCTCACCCCAACCTACGGCCCTTTTTAACGACTATGTTTTACATCACAACCAATGGAGCATAGTTCATACCTTGCTATAGCTCTACGGATTGCGCCGTACGCGGTTTTCCAATAGACAAACGGTATCGAAAGCGCGATCAAGTGTATCCTCTGAAACACTGCTATATTCGGATAACGCCAAAAGCCAATCCTTTAAGGCTTCATATTCCTCTAATCGTAATCCAAGTAATCGGGTTGTAATAAAAGTATCCCAATAATCAACGACAGGACTTCGATCAAGGATGATGAGCAAGGCATCTGCTGGCCAAAACCATTGGTGAGGGCGCTGAGATGAGAGAGTCAAAATACTGGGCAAATAGTATGCAAACGCCTCTGGCGTAAAAGCATAGATAGCATCACGATGTTCTTCCCAATTTCCCCAAGTAATTTCATGCCAATCACGTTCATTGAACCAAAGCGCTTCCATTTGCTCGGGAGTAATAAGACTTTCCCTGGATTCGATTAACTGATTTGGTTTTTGGCGATGGCTAAATGCCTGCTCGATTTTTTGGGTCAGCTTCATTGTATTAACCTAGAACATTGCCCAACATGAGACCACGCGCTTGCTTGTGCTTGTTGGTGTCCTGAATTCCCGCCTGCCCAACATTTTTGGTCTCGAATTGTACGTGCCAGCGCCTCTTCAAGCCAAGCATCGTGCCGTTGTTGAAGTGCCCAGCTAGACATCCCAGAGGAACACGCCGCTGGTTTAAAGCTGCCGACCTTATCTTTCGCTCGTTGAACATCATCGTTCAGTTTTTTACATGGGTCATCGGTTTCGCACAGCTCTTTGACTGCCTGCACCGCACTGTTTGCTGCCTGAGCAGCAGCTTTTGCAGCAGATGCCATACCATCTCCGCAATTAGTGGCTATACATCCACTAATGATAATGGCACTGCCACCTATTATTACTGCGGCATCATCAACACCAGCTATTAATCCGGTGGGATCAACCGCATTAACCGCATTCCCCCCAACATACCCATAAGTATTCATCCCCCCAGCCAAGCCAATCGGGTCACTTTCAAGATACCTGCCAGTATTTGGGTCATAATCCCGGAAGTAATTGTAATGCAGCCCGGTTTCTTTGTCGTAATACTGCCCGGGGAAGCGCAGGTTGTAGGTGATGGCGGTGCCGTCACAGTCCGGGTCTTGGTTGGGGCTGCCCAAACCGAAGGCATCGCTGTTGTCCCAACGCCATACCGGGACGTTGGCGGCGTTAAGGATAACACGCGGGGCGTTCAGGTGGTCGGCGTGGATGGGGTAAAAGCTATACACGCCCGCGATTTTTTTGACCATCACCACAGGCAAGTCGCCCAACCAAATGGTTTCTTGGACAACGCCGTTGTTTCTGTTGTATTCGCCGATCAGATGACCAGCGGGGTCGTATATATAACGGAGGGGACTGGCAGGATAGCTGGTGCTGCTTTTGATGACCCGCTCGCCGATTCCGTTAAAGTAGTAGCTGTGTGTGTTTGCGCCTGTTGTAGCTGTCGATAGGCGGCCATTGGCATTCCAGATAAAAGTTTTGCTGCCATCGCCCAAGGGGTTGCCGGAGGCGTCGTAGCTGTAGGTTCTTTTTGCAGGCCCTGTTGTGCTGTTAAGGCGGTTGTTGGTGAGGTCGGTCAGGTAATTGTAGTGTACGCTGCCAACAGTGATGCCGCTGCGGTTGCTGTTGGTATCGTATTCGTAGCCTTTGCTGACGGTGGTGTCGGTTTCGGTGTAGCCAATTAAGCGGTCATTGTCATCGTAATCAAAGATGCGGTTATTGGTCGTGCCATTGGTGCTGTAGCCGATAATACGGCCTGCGTTGTCGTAGTTTATGTGGCGATTACTGCTGCCCAGCGGGTAGTCGGTCAGGTGTCCGTCTGCATCGAAGCTGCGGGTGTAGGTTTGTCCGCTTGCCCAAGTCCAGCTTTTGGGTGCGCCAAAGGCTTGGTAACTGATATTGCTGAGAATGGTTTGGTTGTTGGCGCTGATGCTGCTGATTCTGCCGTTGCTGTCATAGCCATAGGTGATAACCAAGTTGGACGGGGTGGTTTGGGTAAGTAGTTGGCCTTGACCGTTGTAAGTGAATTTTAGCTTGTGGGTATAGCTTGTTCCGTTAAGTGTAGTCGTTTGTGATTTAACCAACAGCCTTCCCAATGAGTCGTAGCTATAGGTTGTATTGCCTGTTTCATCGGTCATGGTAGTCAGGTGACCAATGCTATTGACGCTTTGGTCGTAAGTCCAAGCCACATTGCCGGTTGCAGGAACGCCTGCAACGGTTGTGTATGTTTGTGTGAGCGGCCTTTTAAGCGCATCGTATGTGAAGGTTTGGACAACACCGCGCGCATCCGTAACGGTGCTCAGGTTAAAACTGGCATCGTAGGTATATTTAACGGTTCCCCTGTCTGGCGAGGTTTCTTGAGTGCGGTTGTCAAATCCATCAAGATTGTATTGGGTTACATTGTTGCGTGGGTCGGTGATAGAGGTGACGTTGTCACGGGCATCCAATTGGATTTTGGTTGTGTAGCCTAGGGCATCGGTGGTTTGGTAAGTACGGTTAAGTGCATCGTAGTCTGCACTGTCTATATGGTTGAGAGGGTCGATGACATCCGTCAAATTTCCTTGGCTATCGTAAAGATAGGTTGTGCTTTGGTTGTTTGCGCCAAGGTCATGGTAAAGACGGCCTAGGTTATCAAAGTCGTAGCGATGGGTCTGGCTAAGTGTGCCTGTGGGGGCAAATATATCTTCCTGGGTACGGTTGCCCATTGCATCAAGCGCGTATACAACTTTGTTGCCTTGGTTATCATTTATCTGTATCAAACGATGGGCATCGTCGTAGGTGTACAACAGGTAGCTATTATCAGGATGCGTGACTTGTTTAAGTTGGCCTGTTGGATAGTATTGAAGCTGTGTCAGCAGGCCACCTGTTGTAGCACTGGATAAGCGTAAGCGCGCATCATATAAAAGCGTGGTAAGCAAGCCATTAGGATCGATGCTTTCTTCGGGTAGACCGTGGGCGTTATAACGGCTGATTTGGGTGATGTGGCCTAAGCCGTTAGTGATTTTTTGTGGCCGACCACGACAACCAAAATGACCGCCAACACAAACCGCATCGGGTGCGTAATAATCGGTCGTAACGGTATCGGTAACAGCAGTTCGCGGGCCATCTATGATTTTTTTTAAGATTGCACTGGCAACGGTTGTTGAATAAGTGTATGTTGTTGACCACGTACTAACAACGCCTGTAGCCGCGTTGGTGATGGCTTTACTGGTAGTATTGCCAAAATTATCGTATGCCCAGGCGGTTTGTTGGCCTTCCTCGGTTATTTTGGTTGGTATACGGAATGTTGGATGCCATTCTGTGCTTATTTTACGTGCAGGTTTGATAAGGCTTGTTGATGCTAAAGCAGTAGCGCAATCAGCTGTGCTTGCCAAACCTTCGACACGCATTGTTTCTAAGTTACGGGAAAGATCGTAAGCGTAGCAAGTTTTGTTGCCATTGAAGTCGGTTTTGCTGGTTAGGTTGCCGTTGCTGTCATAATCAATGCTGTTAGATGACGCGCTGCACCCAGAACCACCCGGTTGACTTTGCCCTGTACTTTTAACTACTCCAAGAATCATTTGAAAATTACTTGTATAAGTGTTACCTAATGGATCAGTGATGTTAGCACCAATAGGATTGCCATTAGTATCGAACTTATAAGATACTGAATATTTATTTACACTTCCAAAATGTTCTGTAGAGATCGCTTGCCCATTACTGTTGTAATTAAACGTTGCATAGCGTTTATTATTTTCATCTTGAATACCTGTTAAGGCATGTGGTAAATCTGTATTTTGCGTATAAGCAGGTTCGTTATACAAATAATTTTTTGATGTGTTATCAGGATAAGAAACCTTGGTAAGGTTATCTGTCACATCATCGTAAGAATATAATGTTGCTTTATTGGCAGGGTCAGAAAATGAGACAAGACGCCCCCTATTATCGTAAGCAAACCCAAAGGCTTTGCCAAAGTTGTCTGTAACTTTAATAAGAAAATCAGGACGTGGTGCAACTGTTGCATAGGTTGAGCTATCGCTGTAAGTTAGAGTTTGTGTACGTCCAGAACGATTCTTTATTGAAAGCAGTTTACCTTTAGGATCATATGTTTCTACGCTTCCATTATCTGTAGTTAACTCCATACCAATGATTGCGCCAGAACTATCTGTCAGCGAAATGAGGGTATCAGTAATATCTGGTTCGGATTGCCAAACGGTAGAGTTAGCATTTCTCGTAAATATAAGCTGTTGGCCAGTCTCTCGCGTAACTACTGCATAAGCGGTAGAGGTAATAGATACCCCTAAGTTAAAAGATATTCGTCTATCATAAGTATGACGCCAATGCCCCCCTATAGCAGTTGATGTCATATAGTTACTGCTGTGGTAATGCCGCTGAAATTGAATACTATCATCTGCCAAATAGTCTGTTTCAACTTGGAACTTTTCGGCAATTCGTGGATTGATTGGATTACCTAAATTATCATCTTTTTTGCAAGAATCCTGTGGTGAAGGGAAGTTTTTAGGCCCTAACGCGCTAACAGTACCTGAACTACAAACACCCCAAGGAAATGGGTCTTCAGTATTTTTTTCTATAAGCACAAATCCATCAGGGCATTTTAGTTTTATTGAAACCCAATTTTGGTAAAAAACAGTAGGTTTGTCATTTGGATTCGTACAATTCTGTAAGCTATATTGGCATCCCCAGCTATAAGCTGGATGTCTAAAACCTAAAGCATTGCTATATTTATAATATGGGCATGCAAAGAATGATTGAATTGCTTCACAGGCAGGTGTTGGACTTTAAAATTCCTCTGGATGCGAGTTACCGTAACCTATACCAAATAAAACTTTAGCAGGGACATATTGATAATTAACTGCTGCAATAGCATTTGTTGCTAAAGTAACTACAAAAAATGTAGCAAGTTTAAGCGATACAATCTTTATTCTGTGCATTTTTTATTTTATGGTTGGTTATTAACTAAAGAAAAAATTCGAACCTATTCATATTTTGTGGCCCTGTTTAATCTATAGAATAATATAATTTAGCCTGTAGGGCGCAATAGCGATAGAGGCTGTGAAAGCATTCAGTTTTTGAAATTTTAAACACAATATGTAGTGCCTATGATAATGAATAAGCACATCATATGGAAATATAAAGCTAAAATTTAGAATACTTTCACAGCCTCGATAGCGTATTGCGCCGGATGTGGCGGCGCAATGCCCGTTGGTTATTGCGCCTTACGGCATAAAGGATAACACGCGGGGCGTTCAGGTGGTCGGCGCGGATGGGGAAAAAGCTGCATACCCCCGCGTTTTTCCTAACCACCGCCATAGGCAAGTCGCCCAACCAAAGGGTTTCTTGGACGACAACGTTCAGTTTTCTGTATCCGCCCAGCAAGTGGCCTGCGGAGTGTTAAACATAACGGCCCGGCATGGTCGCTAGTGTTGTCTTTGATGACCCGCTCGCCAAAGCCGTTGTAGAAATAGCTGCGGGTGTCGTAGGTTATTGTGGGCAATGCAATAGGATGTGCCGAGAAAACCCGCGAATGATGCGCCTCCCTTTGTTCGGCACATCCTATTAAGCGCATCTTATGGATTTTTGAGGATTAAAATGCCATTGGTGATGGCGGTTTCGTGCCAGCAAACCGCCATCACCAATGGAACATCAAGACTTCGAAATGGTGGATTGCCGGCGCGAATCCACCTTATCAAATTTACTCCACCAAAAAGTCCCGCATCATTCCCATGTCCTCATGCTCCAAGTTGTGGCAGTGGTACATGAACAATCCTTTAAAATTTTGGAACGGTTTGATAATCCGTACCGTCTCGCCCGGCATTACCAATACGGTATCTTTTAATCCGCTGTCAATAAAACCGTCCCGGACACTGGCATAAGCTTCATCGTGGGCAGGGGCGGTACGGCTGAGGATTTGGAATTGTTGCCCATGCAAATGGATGGGGTGCGCCATCGACATCATCCCGCCGCCCATACCACCACGCATGCCTCCCATGCCGTGGCGCATTCCACCCATACCGCCACCGCCATGCCCCATCATGCCGCCTTCATGGAAAATCTCCAACAATTGCACTGTGTTGACCGGAATCCGCTCGGATGGCAAAACATCGTTGTAGGCATAAGGCCGACCGTTTAAGGTCATTGCCATCGGCGATTCACCAATAGCAATCGGCACTGGCTTTTCGGGATTGGCAGTGTCTTGCAGCGTGTAACGCTTGAAGTGGCTCAATATGGCTGGGAGTTTGGGGCTGTCACTGACTTTGCGGGTAATTTTGAAGGTAAACACCGGATAATGGCTGCCGACGGGCAAGCCATTGCCTTGCATCATCATACCCATCATCGGCAACACCCCACTAAATGGCAAACTGACCATGGTCAGCTCTGTGCCAACCGCCCGACCACTGAAATCCGCCCAAACATCCAAGCGTTCGCCAGGGGCAAGCATGACATAAGGTTTCGTTTCAGGCCGCTCCAGCAAGCCGCCGTCCACACCAAGCACGGTCAACGGTGTGCCGTCATCCCAGGCTAATTTATAAATCCGCGCCGTCGAACCATTGAGCAAGCGTAAACGGTAAGCACGGCTGTCAACCGCGACCTGCAAGTCTGCCCACCCATTAACCAAAATTCGGTCGCCATAAAACCCGGCCATACGGTCGTGCCGATTACGCACATATATCAATTGGTTTTGTGCATCAAATAATCGGTCTTGAATAACCAGCGGCAGCTCATACGCCCCGGACGGCAAACCCAATGCCGCTTCTTCGTCGTCATGCACAAATAAGGCGCCAGCCAAACCGTAGTAAACCTGCTTGGCGGTGGTTTCATGCGGATGAGGATGGTAAATATTGAGTCCGGCGCGGTTCACTACTTCAAATTCATAAACCCGTTTTTCGCCAGAGGCCACCGCATACAGTGGATGCCCATCCATATCCGCAGGCACATGCAGGCCATGCCAATGGGTAATGCTTGTTTCAGGTAAGCCGTTATATAAATGAATGCGTACTTTCTGGCCTTGGTGCAAGCGGATGATCGGCCCTAGATACGAACTGGGAATTTCCGTTACCGTCCCTGCCGGGCCATGCAGCAAATGGGCAGAATACTGCCAAACTCGGGTAGGCTCGCCGACCAACACCGCCACTGAGCCGGGTTGGCAGCGCAGTTCAATTTCAACATCAGCTTTAAACGTCGGGTCGGCGCGGCGTTCTGGCATTTTGGGCATTTGCGTCATGCCTTCCATTGCCTGTAACCAGCCCGGTAACCCGGCATAAGCCAGCAAACCCAAACCAGTTTGCGCCAGAAAGCGGCGGCGGGACTTATCACCATAAGAATTTGCAAACATAAAACCTCCTCAGAAACACTGTCATAACTGACACGCAGGCGCGATTACCCGGCCTTCTGATTATATATTAGCGCATATTAATATACGAAGATTGTGTAGTAAATCTGGAACTGATAAAGCAAGTCTTGCAAACAACCATCGATAATAGTTAAAAACGCTTGACCGATTAGCCGCATCAACCAAGTTTTTTAACTAAAAAAATTGTCAACTAAAAAACAAAATAAAAAATCTGAAAATCTGCCTAAAAATCAGACTTTTTGATAATTTTTTCGATTGCCATCATAGCCTAACGCATTTAACTTAACAGCTAGCCAGCATCACTCCAATACCATGAATTTATTAGCCAAGTAGCAGGTGAAGTTAATAAAAAATCGGATTGCAGCTTTGACATACAACGCCTATTTTTACGCTAAAACCATTAATGAACAAATACCCTAAAATCTCATCGATTTTATTCACAAAAACACAGTGTTATCATCTATATGAGTGATTACATCGTTTTATTAATTAAATACAATCCAGCCAAAGTTTTAAAAATACCCATACTTTAATTTAATAACCCCTAGTAATAAAAAACCTTATTAGGTTTGCAAAAGTTTGCTGAGAATGCGCTGCTTAAGGCATTACCAGCAAAAAATTATAACTACAAAAATCAGCAGCCTACCAACCATGTATCACTCAATCACAAGCCCCTTTGTTAATATGTTGAAAACAAACTTTCTTGATGATGCCCACAACTTGTTACTTCAACAAGATACCCATAACGGTATGGAGTTACTTTTTCAGGGATTAAAGCAATTACATACCACCAGTATCGATGGCCATTGGCAAAACTTCGTTAACGCAACCGCATTAAAACACCCTATCAAAGAACTGATTCACCAATGTCCATTTACTAACCATGCGTTTTTTAAACCACGTGGTTATGTTGGCGATGCCGAATTAATCGACTTTATTTACGGGAAAAGTGCGGAAAAGCAGCAAGCAATGGATAGCTTAGCCGCGTCAATATGCGAATACACGCTGAATACCCCTGCTGCCCGGGCTGTAAGGTATAGAAGGAAGCGACTGGCGCGCTGTATTGATGAGGTGGCAACGAATGAAACAAATCCTTCTATCCTATCCCTTGCCGCAGGACACCTTCGCGAAGTTGAATTCAGCAAAGCGATGATAAATGGGCAAATCGGCTGTCTTTACGCATTGGATCAAGACAAAGAAAATATTGAACTCATACAGCGCGAATACGCCGATTATAAGATTTCAGCTGTTGTCGGTTCGGTACGCCAGCTTTTTAGCGACCAAATCACTTTTAGCAATCTGTCTTTGGTATATGCCGCAGGTTTGTTCGATTACCTGTCGGACAAAACCGCGCAAAAGCTCATTGCCAAATCCTTTGGGTATTTAAAGCCCGGTGGGCGAATGTTGGTGGCAAATTTTCTGCCCAACATACCGGATGTCGGCTATATGGAAACCTTTATGGATTGGTTTTTAATTTTCCGTAGCCCCGAAGAAATGGTCGCACTATTTGATGTGCTACCAGAAGACCAACTCAGTAGCTTGTTGCTTACTTTTGACCCCGATGAAAATATTGTTTTTATTGAGGCTGTTAAAAACTAAGGCTTTGAAATTCCATAAGCCGCATCAATAATGCGGCGGAATCTCATGCAAACTCCCCGTATTTTCCCCCTCCGGCTGCTGGCTGGATAAGCTTTTAATCCGCTCATTCAGCAGCGTACATGTCATTTCCAAGCGGTCAATTTGCTGTTGCTGTTGGCTGACGACATTATTCAAGGCTTGCAGCAAATCTTCCTGATACGCGGCTTTTATTTCCAGCTCGATAATCCGGTTTTCCATTATTTGACCCGCGAATTAATGACGATGCTGTGGCTGGTTTTGTCGCCCGTTGCCGCTGATTCCACGCTGCCCAACAAATCGCCCGCTTGCGTTATCGCCTCGCCGGATTTCGACACCCGCGCCAACAGCTTTACATCCGCAAAATTGGATAGCTTCATGGCGGGCATCATCGCTTGGGCATCGGTTAAGATTACCGTTAGTGGTAAATCCGAGACTTGTTTGCGGACAATGGCCAGCGGCATTTTCGGGCCGGAAATCGCTTGGGCATAAACGAAAACCGTATCGTTAGCGACTACGGCGCTTTGCAATTCAGGCGCAAGGCTGACATTGATAGTTAATGCCACGGCTGCTGTTGATGCCGATGCGGCGGCTTTCTCTGGCGCAGAAGCAGGTACGCCGCCAGGCACAGAGGCTTCCAGTTTGCTGAGCAAGGTTTGCACTTCTTGCTGCGCTTGCGAGTTCGGCGGTAAAACCATCAATAATTTACGCCACAACTTCACACCTTCCGCTGCTTCGCCCGTTTGCGCTTTCGCCATGCCGCCGTACCACAGCGCGGTGACGTTGTCGGGTTCACGCGCCAAAACTTTAAACACCAGCTCGGCGGGTTTACCGTCCATTTGTTCGTTGTTAGCAAAGGCCAGCGCATCGGCGTACAGCAACATAATTTCCGATTGCTCGCCCAGTAACGCATAGGCTTTGCCGAAGGCTTCAGCGGCTTTGGGGAATTGTTGCAAATACTTGTAAGACTTGCCCAGCATGACCCAACCTTCCGCATCATCGGCGTGGGTTTTCATGCGTTCGGCAAGTTTTTCGACCATTTTTTTCATTTCTTCAAGATTGGGCGTTGTGTTTTGTTGCTTGCTGCCCAACATTTCTGGCGTGGGTTCGACGGCTTGGTAACTGCCTAAGCCGCCGTAAAAACTTAACGCCGCCAGCGGTAACAAAATCGCCAACACAATGGCTATCCAACGGCCTTGTGCAGGGGCGGCGTTGCCTGTGGCGATGTCCAAATCATCCACCAAAGCCAATTCCAGCTCGGCGCGTTGTTCTTGGTATTGCTCCTCGGTTAACGCGCCAGTGGCTAGTTGCGCTTGCAATTCCGCCAAGCGGGTTTTAGCGATGGCGATGTTGCGGCTGTCCATATCGGCAGCCGCCACGGCGCGTTGCCGCCACAACGGCGGCAGCAAGATGGCTAGGGCGATTAAAATCAATAGGCCGATCAGCAGCCAAAATACAGTCATTAAGAAGCATCCTCTTCATCTAAGATACGGCGGATTTTCGCCAATTTTTCGGCTTGCGTGGCTTCGGCGCTGCTATCGCCAAGCGACGAACGGGAACGGCGCTGGTGGATCACCAAAAACACCGCCACCAATCCCACCAGCAAAAACGCCATCGGCCCTAGCCACAACAAACTGGTTTTGGCCTTAAACGGCGGTTTATACAACACAAAATCGCCGTAGCGGTCGGTCATAAACTGGACAATCTGCTCGCGCGATTTGCCCTGTTCCAACATTTCCTGCACTTGCCGACGCAAATCCGCCGCCAGTTCGGCATTGGAATCGGCGATGGTTTGGTTTTGGCAGACCAAGCAGCGCAATTCTGAAGTCAAGGTTTCGTAGGCTTCTTGTTGTTCGGGATTGGCAAATTGGCGCGAGTCTATCGCTTGCGCCAGTGGTGATAGCACCAGTAGCAACATTAATAGGTAGCGACTCATGGCATTTCCTCTTGCAATTTGGCAATCAACGGCAAGAACACCGTCTGCACATCATTCCATGACACCGGCCCCGTGTGCTTATAACGCACCACGCCTTTTTTATCGACCACAAAGGTTTCCGGCACGCCGTACACGCCCCAATCCAAACCGATGCGCCCATCCTGATCCATAATGCTGACGTTATAAGGATTGCCCAAAGTCTCCAGCCAGTTTTTCGCAGCAGCAGCTTCGTCTTTGTAATTAAGGCCGACAATCGTCACCGCCTGTTGTTTAGCGAATTCGTTCAGCACGGGATGTTCTTCCCGGCAAGACACGCACCACGATGCCCAAACATTAAATAACCAAACTTTGCCCATTAAATCGGCATTGGTGAGTTTTTCAGCAGGCGCAAGTAATTTCGGCGCAGCAAACGCAGGCGCAGGTTTATCCAACAACGGCGACGGGATTTCGCTGGGGTTTAGGTTTAAGCCCACAGCGAGGAAAATCGCCATGACGATGAAGAGGATTAGAGGGAGGAGGTATTTAAGCATGGGGGTATTGGGTCGTGTCGTACAAATAATGATCGTGATTATCGGCTAAATCCGTAGGAGCGTCGCCTTCCCAAATATCGTTATTTAAAAAGGTATAAGCCGTTTTCGCCTTAGCTTCCTGAGTTTGCCTGAAAAGTAGATAGTCCAAAAACATCAACAGCTCTTGTTGGAGTTTTTCTGAATGAATTTGTTGGGCTTTGGAAATTAGGATTTGTTGGCTCACGTTATCATTTACCCAAATTGCTGCTGACGCGCACTAATAAAGCTTTTATTTTCTTGGAGTTCATTTATCAAAAACCGATTTAACACTTCTTGGTCATTTTGTAATTCACTAAAAATTTCGTAAAGTTTCGTGATGGTTTCTTCACGTAAACGCTTCAGCCGCAAGCAATTAAGGTTTAAAACCGTTAACGTATGTTCTGCTTTTTCCGCATCTGCTGGATTTAAGTTGGGATGAGGAATCACCTCGCCATTTAACTCATAGCTAAAATATTGCCCGCAATTAGATTCCGTGGGTTTTACAAATAAAGTCTCATCGAATTGGTTGCTGCTTTTTAAAGCCGCATGTCCGCAGCTAATCGGGGCAGGATCGAATCGATCCGGCTTTATTTCCCCGCCCGTGGCAAAACAGGACAAAACTAAATTGCTGTACTCAAACGTCAAAGCCGGATGTTTTTCTTTTGGCAAGACATGCTCAACATGAAAGCCAACCGGATTATCAGCCGTAGTTAGAGCGATTTCACAATAAGCGCACAAACCATTTTGGCGGATATGTAAGGATTCCTTTAGCTGTTTCCTGCTTGCTGAGCGTTTATTGAATCTTTGCCATGCTTCGGTTGGTTTTTCTGGTTCTGGCTGTCTGCTTTGGCAAGCTTTTAACAATTGCGGGCCGGCATCATCTACAAGCACATGTTTCACGCTATCCCTCGCTTGGCTCTCCATTTGTTAATGACCATATCCGCCAATTTTAATTGGCTGTAATCACTGCCAAAAACTTGTTCCAATTCCTGCCGCCAACGGATGACATCGGGCGAATCAATATCGCCTTGGTTGATATGCTTTAAATAGTCGCCCAGCAAATCCGCGCCTTGAGTATGCGGCCTAGAACTGACCTGCATAATATCTTCCAAAACCACTTTGCTTTCTTCGCCGTAAGTATTGATTGCTGGCGTTAAAACCTCGCCATTCTCCGACAATATACGGATACATTCTGGTTTGACGGTGGTTAAAACTTGTGGGCTGTGGGTAGTGACGATGAATTGGATTTTTGGGAAAGCTTTGGTTAAGTTGCCTAAGATGGTTTGTTGCCAAGCGGGATGCAGGTGCATATCCACTTCGTCTATCATGATAATGCCTTGCGATTCTTTGGCGGCATTCAAGCCTAAGTGCGGGTTGAGTTTGATACAACGGTAGGCAATATCGCCGACCATTGCTAAAACGCCACGGATGCCATCACTCAACATTTCAACTTTCAAAATACCATGTTCATCATGTGTGAGGATTAATGATTTTTCATTGCTGACACTATATTCCAATGAATGCCAGCCAGTATCTTGTAAAACAACATCAGTAGCTTGCTGGACTACTTTGATGGTGTTCAACCATACGGAATCAGTATCAGATAATTGGCTTTTTTCTGCTTGTTTAATCTGATCTTCCCGAAAGCATTCAAAAACCCAAGTGAACCAATCTGCAAAATGTTTATAAGAAGAGGATGGATCAAGACAATCCCGATAACCGAATAGCCGCATGTAAAAGTCCATATCCTGTTTTCGGCTTTTAGTTTTTTTATTTTCTGTTAAATATTGGCTGCTACACAGTCTTTTTGTGCCAAAAAAATTAAAAATAGGAAGATGAATATTTGAAGCGGTGGGTGATCCAATTTGAATTTTAGCCAACATCGCCGAATGCATTAAACGTTTAGAAAAAAAATCATCTATCGTTTTTGTGTTTTTGGCTTCACTTTTTCTACTGCGAGTCCATGTGCGAATTTTTATATTTTCTTCTTCCATTCCTGAGCTAATAAATACATCTCCTTGTAATGATACGCTGCATGGCAGTTGGCGAACCATTTCCCGACCAATCACTTTAATTATCCTAACATCATCAATACCGATATTATTCTTGCCATCAGTTGCCGGATTTCTTGCTAAATCAAACCCACCTACAAACGCCCACAATCCAATCCGAATTGCATCCAAAACAGACGTTTTCCCTTGCCCATTCTTGGCTACCAGCACCGTCAATTGCTCATCCAAATCAATAGACAAGTATTCAAAACAACGGAAATTAGTGAGTTCAAGTTTTTTTAAGCGCATGGTCGGTTACAGATAATGTTCAATAAGGCTCGGCTTTTAAAAAGATATTCGGTACTTTATCTTCAATTGCTGGCTCAATATCGGGAGCTTTATCCAACAAAGCCAACCCCTCCTCTTGACTGACATAATCCGATAATTTTTTTAGTTTTTCCATATACAACCACTGTTCACGAACACGCAAGCCTTCATGGATAAGCTCTAAATACAAGTTTTCCTCGGCATAACCCAGTTGCATCGCCATTTGTTGGGCTTGGTTATATTCTTGGTCGGGGATTGTTAGAACAATTGTTTGGCTCATTGGAAAAACTCCCGTATCAAATCTTGGGGTTGTTTGATAAAAACGGCTGGAAATATCAGTTCGCCATGTGAAAAATCTTTTACATTATGGGTGACGATTGTGCAAGGCTGCGCCGCTACGGCTATCTCCATCAGAAAATTGTCTTTTTCGTCTTTAAGATTGGGTCGCCATAAAAAGTGAGGATTAACTTCTTCTGCGACACGCACCAAAGTGATTAAAATTTTTTCAATCTCTTCTGGGCGATAATTCAAGGCCGAGCTTATCACGGGTCTAGCCAGCACATCTCGGTATTCGGCCAATAATTTAAAGTGCATGATGATAGGCAATTCTTGTTGTATCGCCTTACGCAATAAAAAATGGCTTGCCCCTTGTTTTGAGCGCAAGGCGGAAACTATGATGCAAGTATCCAGCAAATAATTCATTGCCCTGCTTTGGTAATCCGATACCGCCGATCACAAGCCGCACATAATCCGCCTGCTGCCATAAACAACGCCCCTAGCCATATCCAACGGATAAAGGATTTATAGTAAATTCGCAAACTCCACGCGCCTTCATTGCCTAGTGGTTCGCCGATGGCGACGAATAAATCACGGAATAAGCCTGCGTCAATCGCTGCTTCGGTCATCGGCATGGTTTGGACTTGATAGACGCGTTTTTGCGGTTCGAGTTGGGCGATTTGTTCGCCGTTGTGGCTGACGGTTAAAAATGCTTGTTGGGCGACGTAGTTGGCGCCTTGGGTTTCTTTTACGCCGTGGAATTCAAAAATATAGCCGGACATATCCAGCTTTTCGTTGGGTGCCATACGTACGTCTTTTTCGACGCTGTAGACGCTGGTTAAGGTGATGCCAGTAACGAATACGGCTATTCCCAAATGCGCTAAGGTCATGCCGTAAAAACCGGATGGAATGGTTGTTAATCGTTGCCAACTTAAACCTTTAACACCTAGCCGATCAATAAACGCCAAAACACTAATGGCGACTGTCCACAAGGCCAAAGTCAAACCCAACACTGCGCCCCAAGAATAAAACGGCATCAGCAAAGGCAAAGCCAAGCCGCCAGCGACACAGCCGCCGACTAGCCAGCGCACCCGTGCCGCCAGTGCGCCGATGCTGTCTTTTTTCCAGCGCAACAATACGCCAAAGCCAACGGCGACAGCGAGTGGTGCCATCAATGGGATGAACACGGCGTTGAAGTACGGCGGGCCGACGGAGATTTTGCCTAAACCCAATGCGTCGATGATGAGCGGGTACAACGTGCCGAGCAAAATGCTGGCGGCGGTGACGACCAGTAAAACGTTATTCAGCAAAATAACTGATTCTTTGGAAACCATTTCAAAGGTCGCGCTGCTTTTTACATACGGCGCACGGATCGCATACAACAGCAGCGAACCGCCGACGACGATTGCCAAAAAGATCAGCACGAACAAGCCGCGCGTCGGGTCGCTGGCGAAGGCGTGGACGGAGGTCAACACACCGGAACGGACGAGGAAGGTGCCGAGCAAGCTCAGCGAAAACGCAAAAATCGCCAATAACACTGTCCATGTTTTGAACACACCGCGTTTTTCCGTCGCCGCCAGCGAGTGCATCAAAGCCGTGCCGACTAGCCACGGCATGAACGAGGCATTTTCAACCGGATCCCAAAACCACCAGCCACCCCAGCCGAGTTCGTAATACGCCCACCAACTGCCCAAGGCAATGCCGATGGTCAGGAACATCCACGCCATATTTGTCCACGGACGCGACCACCGCGCCCAAGCGGCATCGAGTCGGCCTTCCAATAAAGCGGCGATAGCGAAAGCAAAGGCGACAGAAAAACCAACATAGCCCATGTACAACATCGGCGGATGGATGGCGAGGCCAGGGTCTTGCAGCAAGGGATTTAAATCGCGGCCTTCTGGCGGGGCGGGGAACAAGCGTTCGAACGGGTTAGAGGTGAGCAACAAAAACAGCAAAAAGCCAATCGACACCAAACCCATCACGCCCAACACCCGCGCCACCGTGGTTTCGGGAATGGCTTTGCTGAACTGCGCCACCAAACCCGTCCAACACGACAACACCAACGCCCACAACAGCAACGAGCCTTCATGCGCGCCCCAAACGCCGGATACCAAATACAAAGTCGGCAAAGCGGTGTTGGAATTTCTGGCGATGTACGCCACGGAAAAATCATGCACTAAGCTGCTGTAAGTGAGGCAGCCGTAGGCAATGGCGATAAACAATAACTGCCCGAAAGCAACGGGCTTGGCGACGGCTATCCAGCCGGAGATGTTGCGGAACGCGCCGATAATCGGCAACGTGCCAAGGATAAACGCCATGCACAGGGCGAGGATGAGGGAAAAGTGGCCTAGTTCTGGGATCATTGCGGGTTTCTTGGGTTGGAAGTTTCTGGCACTGCCACTTTAAACGGGTTGAGTATTAGCATTTGTTGCTCAATCAGTTGGCTGCGATATACCAGCACATTGGTATCGAAAAAAGCCTTAGCGGGCATTGGCTTCGTCACGGTCAAAATGGTAATTTTGGGTGTTTATGCTGGCGGCGGAAAAGCGTAACAGCTGGTCTGCTGGCGCAGATTCTTCCGCATCCAGCAAAATCACTCGTACGGTTTTATTTTGCCATGCGCTGTACTGGCTAGGTATTTCAACTACGCCGTTATGTATTTTTGTTTCAAATTCAATAGTATTCATGTTTTTTTCTATATCGGGGCTATGCCCTGCCATGTATTAATGGTGCATCGAAAAGCGAATATTGCGTCGGATTTCCTATGCCAATTCCCGATAACGCACCGAAATTAGTGACATAGCTTTGGACAAAACGGAATATTAAAACCACCTTTGCAGGTGAAGCGGATCATGCCATTAAAACCAGCTCGACTCATTAATCAAACCCAGCTTCTTCAACCGAATCTTTACAACACTACGTGAAACTTTATACTTATTCATCAGAGGTGAAGTAACCTTATAAAAGGCATCCAAATTGCACCTCTGATTGTCTAGGTAAAGAATTCCAAAGCCTTTATCTGACAAATCATTTTTCTCTGCAATAGACAAAAACGTTTGAACAAATTCTTTTTTTGGTAGCAATAGACAGGAAGCAAAATGATTTGCTTGCCATTCCATTCTCATAATATCCCTAATACCCACTTCATTGGGGTTTTCAATATCTAAGGATAGTTCATGGCATTTTTCCCCTGCCATATATGCAGAATGACCTAACAAGAAATGTCCTAATTCATGCGCTAGAGTAAAGCGCTTTCTAGCATCATTATCATGCTTACTGTTTATTTTGATTTCCAAAGGATCAAACGTTATTTGTCCTAATACTTCTTTCTTTAAATCGTCGGTTTCTATAGTTGTTAATCCATGCTCTTTTTGAAGGAAAGAACAGATTTTATTTAACGGAACTTCTTCGAAATCGTACCCCACCTTCTGCAAAATGGAGTTACATATTTCCTCAATCTCCGATTCTTCACGAAATTTAACTATCCAAGAATCCTTAAAATCTAAAGTTTCAATCTGTGAAAAAAAATCATTAAATTCATCGTTTCTCCCTTGTTTGACAAGGCTTGAAATAAATAATCTTAAAGAATTCGTATATTTATTATTAGCATAACCATACAAATCAAAATAATTACTCTCGAATCCTTCATTACGAAGCCCTTTGTAAGCATTAGACCATGCATTTAAAGCATAGCTTGAAGAAACTAGGCTAGAAGGTGACCTCTCTAAAATCCAATCCAGATTGTTTTTATCATAGTACCTTAGCAATCCAATTCCTTTAGATTCTGAAAAATTGAATGCACCTTCTTGAAAAGCATTATTTGAAACGACAATAGCCTTAACGTTGCCACCGGATATTTGTTGAGTCTTCATAAAGAACTCCTCAACATCATCTACGGGTACTTTATGGTTATAGTTTTTGCATTCGACTAAAACCAATACAGAATACTTTTTTTGACCAGGTAGAAATATTTCGATAGCAATGTCAAAAACAATGTCTTTTTTACGATCATTAGAGTAATAACCTTTTTTTCTATGAATTTGACAGCATTCCTTTTTTGCCCAAAAGCGCCCTTTTGAAATATCATCTTCTAATACTTCAAATATTTTTAGGACTTTCGCTCCCCTGAAAAAAGTAGTGTATGTTATCTGGCATGATAACGAAGAAAAAATACATAGAATACCTGATCAGCACCCCGATCAATTACACCTGCCATAACTTGTCCGAACATCT
>Ga0247843_1000770_pt1 | contig 72224 bp, 91 predicted proteins | sample LaCruzMarch2017__FD_192420 | JGI IMG/M metagenome (GOLD analysis project Ga0247843, IMG submission 192420) | Freshwater microbial communities from meromictic Lake La Cruz, Castile-La Mancha, Spain - LaCruzMarch2017_8m | ecosystem: Environmental > Aquatic > Freshwater > Lake | place: Spain...
AGAGAAGATAATCTTTTCAAACATCTTTTCCCTATCAGGCTCAAAGCTTTCAATAAATTCTTTTGGAAAATAATACTTATAGCCCAGAATTGATAGGCCGTATCTATTAGGCTGACGTACGTAAAAAAATCTTACTTTATCTCCTGAACTAATTTTTTCATACTTTTTATCTAGCTTAAACTTATCTAAAAGCAGGTTATAATAATATGCAGCTTTTACGTGAATAGGCATATGTTTAGCAGTAGAGAAATTGTCACACTGAGAGGCATATTTTTCATACCCTTTACATCCCATAACAAAAGCAATTTCATCAATCGACAATCCTTTAAACAAATCATATGTTTCTGTGAATGCTTTGTTTGTTTCTGTAAGACTTTTTGTCATTAACATTGTCTCAATAATGCGTTTGACATGTGGTTTAATAGCTTTAGGCATGGTAGTGCGTACAACCTCCACTCCTGTGTACTTAAATTTATCACATGGTATGCCCTCTTCATCGAGAATATGGAGGACGTACCTTTTCTTTTGTAAGAAGAGACCTACATCAGCAATTACTTCCCGCTTGAACATTAACCGGCAATCAGTTGAATTAAGAGCTGTAGCTCCCCATTTCTTAATCTCAGTATTTAAATAATCTTCAATATCCTGTACAGTCTTGTAATACTCGTCTGTTATCTTACCGTTTTTATTGAGCATCTTAATGTTGAGTTGCTTTACTAAAGCTTTAATTGAAATATAGCTTGAATCTGTATCATTATAAATAATTGGCGTATCGTTAACAATGTCTTGATCGGTTAAGTTTGCCTTACTTTTGATATAGTCTATCAGTAGCTTATTAGAATGCTTAATTACAGCTTGACCAGTGAGTGTAATAGACTCAGCCAGTTCATCGTCACCTAGCGGGCTATGTTTGTTGCCAAAGTATCCATAAATTGTATTGATAAGAATCTTAATAGTATGTTGCTGAATGTTTAAATTATCTGAGTAATTCTTTGTTTGTGTATATTCTGGATCGTCTTTCTTGAGAATAGAGAGCTTCTTTTTTACTACTTTAAATTGCTTTTTAAGAGCAACACGCTTTTCATAATAGTGATCAACAGTTTCAGGTATAATGCCTTTTTGTTTTTGTGAAAACAAAACTTTAGCTTTAGAAATTGCTATCTCTTCTTTCTTTATAAATTTAACAAAATTATCTTTAGAGAGAGTAAATGTCTGGCCGTTAACGTGTTTAATAGTGACATCATTATCGGTTTTATCTACGATAACTCCAACCTTTGTCTCCGGAGAGAGGTTGAGTGTAATCATCACATTAGGATATAGACTGTTTGCATCAAATGAAACAACGTTCTCTTGAAATCCTTTCTTCGGTTCGCCCACATATGCACCAGCATTCTGCTCATCACTCTCTCGACCTTTATTAAAGGTTGGAATACGTAAGTTGCGATGCCGGGCTCGAATTGCTGCTAGCCCTGTAATTACTGAAAGTGATCCAAGAGCACCTTCAAATGTAGTAAGGCCTGCATATGCTATCATTCTAAGTAGCTGAAGGTATTGTAATTTTTCTTCTAAGCGAATAAGAAGATTGACGTCTTGAATGTTATAATCTACAAATAATTCCCAGTTTTCATCTGCAAGGCTAGCAAGATTGGTATCACCATAATCAATTTTATTTTCACCAAGCTCTGTTTCACCAATTGAATCTAACTTATAAGATTCACGTAATACAGGGCAAAACCGTTTGTAAATATCAAGATAATCCACACATGAAACACCTTCAATATGCCAATGCACTTGCTCTCTACCAAACTTACCGGTAAAAGTAATTGGTCTTATAATACCTACAGGGGAGAGTCTTTTGGAAGCATCTTCACCTAGGATGCGTGCAATTCTATTTACAATATAAGGGATGTCAAAAAATTCAGAGTTCCATCCAGATAAAATATCTGGGTAATCGGATTGAAAATATTTTAAAAATTTCTCTAATAATTCCTTCTCTGTTGTACATTTAAAATAAAGCCCGTTGTCTGTTTTTTTAGTATAAGATTTAATACCCCATGTTATAAACTGTTTTTTAAGAGAATCATAGACCGTAATAACATTAATAGGATGCTGCGGGTCACTCGGTACAGGGAATTCATCAGGACTATATGTCTCAATATCTATAAAGAGCACTCTAATTGGAAATTTATTGAATTCTTCTTTCTCATTATTCTGCCAGTAAGTATCAATAAGAAATTGCTGCTGTACATTAAGATTCTCAAATACTCTTTCTATTTTATTGTCCTTAAGAAACCGATATCGTTCAGCCTGGTTTTTAAACCTTTTCTTCTTTAACTTGGTATTAAAGATGCTATAAACATCTTCTTTATTGTTTGTTTCTAAATAGATATATGGTTCAAAAGTAGTATCGTAAGATACGCGATTGCCGTTTTCATCCCAAGTAAAAAGACGTATTGCCTGCTCCCGAGGTATATATGCTACATTTCTAAACACTAAAAGATTATATTAGGAAAAAAAATATTATCAAGGATTAACTGAATTCAGGTTAACACGCTCAGCAGCTTTATATCCAAAATTATATAGCTCATAGTACTTGTTTATATTTTCTTCATTTTCTAAAAACCGTGTTTCTGCAACTTTTCTAGCCTTGGAGCAAATATTCATATATTTGCCTTTCTTGGAGAGAGTCTCTTCAACCTGTGCGATCATTTCATCACCGGTCTTGAATTTAATTGGCGCATCTTCATATGTGCAAAGGTCTTGACATGCAATTGGGACACCATAGCATGATGCTTCTATATACTTGAGATCGCTCTTTGCCTTGTTAAAAGTACTATCTTGAAGAGGAGCAACCATCATATTACATTTAAGGTTGTATATTTTTTCTGGATAACTATAAAGATGTGACCATGGGTGAAATTCAATCTTACCTGCTCTAATGAGTGGATTGAGTTTAAGGGGAAATGCACCAAGAAATACCCATTGAAACTTATCCGATGTCTTAGCTATTACATCAAAAACGTGTGCAAAATCATCGTTCTGATTTACACGGTTGTCAACATCAAAGTGCGCGCCTGATCCTGCATATAAAATGCGGGGCTTCTTTTCATAAAGATCATAATTTTCAGATATTCTTTTTTCGTTGTAAAAATTGCCCATCCACCATTTAGGTGGATAATTTGGTATTACAGTTACATTCTGGTTGTTTGTTTTTGATTTGTAATAATCGCGCATAAAGTTGCAAGTTACTGTAACTTCATCACACATTTCCATTATCTCTTGACAGTTTTTTCTAATAGAAGGGTCTGTAAATGCTGGCTTAAACTTATTGTATTCAGGGATATCTTCACTAAAGACGAGATCATCAATTTCATATATAATTTTAAAGCCCATTTGCTGGGAAATCTTTCTCAAATGTCTCACGAATTCTAATTGATGACTGGTGGCTTGCCTTTGTATTCTTACAGCTTTTACACCCCTATAATAGTTAGGGTCAAGAACCATAACAGTACTACCGTGCATGACCATTTTTTGATGTGCATTTAATAGGTGCTCCGGCCAAATCATTCTCCAGAATCCACATCCACTATAATCAGCATAATAGTTCAACCCTCTACTAAGATTCATTTCTGGTGGAACAGGCAGCTCGCGATTTGCCGGAATTGCACCACCAGGAGCAGTTACAAACGGAGAAACAAACGGAGAGGCGAAAGGAGAAGTAAAGGGGCCTGGATGCATGTTTATATATTAATTACTATACTCAATATAATCAACTTTACGTGTAATACCGTTGCTCTTCTCAAGGAAAATGATATCTCCAGTTGCTGCTTTAATGCTTTCTTTTCTATGACTAATAACCATAGCGCATTCATCAAACTTCTCAACCCGTTCTTTAAGAATATTAATAACAAGCTCAACACCTTTTTCATCTAAGCTTGAATCAAATAACTCATCGTAGATACTAAAATTAAATGAAACATTACCTTGCAGTCGCCTGATATCCATAAATGCAAATAAACAAGCTAAATCAACGTTTTTACGCTCTGCACCACTAAAATTAAAGTAAGAACACTCCTTACCCTTGTCATCAACAACTGTTTCTTCAAAATACTCATTAAATGTGCATACACAATTTGCATCCATTTTTTTGAGGTAATATGCAAGCTTTGTATTAAACAGTTGTAATATCTTTTTTACAATAAATGATTTTACACCTTCTTCAGACATTATAAATTTAACTGTATCTAATTTATTTAAATTAGCTTTTATCTCATCAATTTGAAGCTTAGCAGCATCTTGCTTGGATATATTTTCATTAATTATATTATCAAAATTAGTAAAATTAGATTCAATTTCTTTCAAGTCAACATCTAGCTCTTGCTGCCATTGATTGAGCTGCTTGAGGCGATTGAGAAGAGAATCTTTTTCTTGGTTCTGAAGCTCAATCTCATGTATTTTAGATTTAAAATTATCTATTTTTTCTTGCAAAAGGTTCTTAGCAGATTTATATTTTTTTTCTTCTGTTTTAAGGGTCTCATTATCTGCAAGAAAGCTATCTATTTGTACTTGTATTTTCTTCTTCTCTTCTTTAATATGGTTTTTATCTTTATCTTCGATACATCTCAAACAAGTAGGGCAAAGGTCAGCATCTGTACCAACATTCTTAATCTTCTTTTCAAATTCAGAAATAAGCGTTATATTAGTAGTGATATCTGACCTAATCTCATTAATTTTTTTATCTGCCTTTTCTATCTTAGAATCATTTTCATCAATACTTTTCTCTATATCTGCCTTACTTTTAGTTGAAAACGTTTCAATGCGTGTTTGTATTTCTTTAATTTCTTTTTCATTATTAAGCTTACGTGTTTTATACTTCTCTTGTTTCTTGTCCCTTTCTTCAATAAATTTGTTTTTCTGTTTTTCAAGAGAGCTAAGATTTATACAAATTTCATCATATTTAGCAGAAAGAACATCAAATGTTTTACGCTTATCATTAAGCTCATTTTTTGCCTCAGCAAGCATAGAGCCAAATATTGATAAATTAAAAATGTCTTCAATAAATTTTCGCTTCTCTTGCTTCTTTTTTGCCATGAAAGGAATAGTGTTATTCAGTGTCATAATGACACAGTTCTGAAAGATTTCTGTAGTACAGTCAAATTTTTCCATTATAAAGCTGTTAGTATTTGCAATACTGTCTCTTGTTTTGTCTTCACCATTAACAAAAATGAAGCACTTGGATGGGTCTAGAGTGCGTATAATCTGTATTTGTTCAGTGTTTGTAGGGGTTACAACTTCTGCTTCAAGGACAACTTCACAGGTTTTTTTATTAATATTATTAATAATAAATTCTTTTTTAAGATCACGAAGAGTTTCACCAAAGACAGCAAAGTAAATACTGTCAGCTACAGTTGACTTACCAACACCGTTTCTTCTATCTTCTTTGTCTTTATTAATACCTGTTATAATATGAAGACCAGTCCTGAAGTCTATAACTACAGGTACATTACCAACCGATAGAAAATTCTTAATAGTAATTTTTTTAAAATTAATTTTTTTCATTTACATTTCTTAAAAAGTTCTTGACAATATTGAATTATATTTTCTTTATCTTGAATATCTAGCATATTAACAAATTCTTCTATTGCTTTTTCAATATCTATACCTGACATGTCTACTTGAGCGTCATCAGTTACTGTCAGATTATTGTTTACAGTATATTCAACAGATACAGAGAAAGGATTAAATGCAGCTATCTTCTTTAGTAAAGCATCGATATTATCAGATGCAACCTGTTTATCAATAATAAGCTTAATAATATTGTTTTTAATTTCATCCTTGAGAGCAGTTTTATCAGTTAAGTTTAATATGTCAGATAAGAGCATTTTTTTATGTTTAGGTGATTTCTTATTCTCAAAGAAGTTAAGCTCAAGATTATTAAAGTCTAATATGTAGTAACCTTTTGTTGATCCTGTATCACCAAAATCCATTTCAAAAGGATTACCAACATAAACAATTTTTTTTCCTTCATAGTTGCGCTCATCTCTAAGATGGAAATGTCCGGTGAGGGTTAGATTAGCTTTGCTAAGTAATTCAGATGTTTTCGTACCCTTATCACAAAGTTTATAACTATTCATCTTAAAGCTTTCTATTTCAAAATGACCAAATATAATATCTTTTTGTGATACGTTCTGTATTGATTCCCCCCAGGGCACAAATAGACACTCTTTACCAAATAAAGTAGCACTAGAAAGAGAAGACACAACTGTTACATTTTTTCTTTCTTCAAATATTGCAATAGAATTCACATCAGGTCTATCTTTATAATAAGCATCATGGTTTCCAACAAGAAGTATAATATTAAATTTTTTCCATAATTTAAATATTTCATTAACTGTATGTAGGGTGTTGACTGCAATTTCATCCCTATAGTGAAAGATATCTCCTAGAATAAAAATATCTTTAATCTTTTTTTCTGTCAATTCATGGGCTAACCATTTAGCCCAAGACAGAGCTGTATCGTGCCAGTATATACTATTCTGGTGTATACCAATATGTAAATCTGCAATACAACATACTTGACTGTTGTGGGTTGTTATTTCGTGTTTATGTTCCTGTAGCATTATAATTGTCGCTGTCATCATTACTTGAAGGGTCAACATATATATTATAAGGATTATATCCTGCATCACCTTCGTTTGATGTCATTAAATCAGTATAAACTTTATCACGATAGTTAGTGACGGTTTCATGGTGCTTTTTTTCTTTTTTAATACGGTTAATAAAGGCGTGAAAAGCAATTGTTGTAAAATAAGAGAAAGGACTAAACCCGCTATTTAATTTAAATTTTTTATTTTTTAAAGCAGATACCATCTTAACAATAGCATCTCCTACCATATCATCTTTGTACGAATAGTTAATAAAATTGGGTGCAAACGAAAGACCGTGTGCAATCTTGTTTATAGAGTCGCCAAGTTTAATAGAAATAAACTCAGTGTTATAAAACTTCTGTATCTCTTCTTCAAATTCTTTGCTATTTACATAATGTACTTTTTCCTTTCCTCTAGGTTTTTTAGGTTCAACTAAAGAAGGGGGAATAATACTGTTAGCTTCCTCTGAAGTGAGTTGCTTCTTATTCTTGGATTTCTTTGATCTGGTAGGTGATGTTTTCTTTTTCATAAAGTGATTTGCGTTTTAAAAAATGTTGATTTCCATATAAAAGATTATCAGCAATGTCGACTATTATAAGCTTATCCTTATCCTTATGCAAGCGCAAACCTCTTCCGATTGATTGTAATATCTTTATTTTAGATTTACCTCCGCCTGCAAACACTATATAATGTAGATTCTTGATATTAATACCTGTGGAGAATATCTTAGATATAGCAACTACAACCACATTAGAGGATTCCTCCATTATTTTCTTAATTTTTTCTCTCTCTTCAATCTCCACTTCACCTCTTATAAAGTATATCTGTTTATCTGTTGTCTTGACTTTTAAAAGCTCTTCAAGAATTGTTCCGTGCTCTATAAAGTCAACAAGAATAAGTGTATTTTTTTGTGTTTTGTTAACAAACTTTAATATTACATTATTTCTAAAATCGCTTTTTATGAGAAAATCTGTTTCTACGCGGTACTTATCTGTAGCATTATAATTCTGTTCCGGGTAAGCTGGTTTAGTTTTGTAATTAAGTAAAAGTGCAATTACTGTAGCAGATGCAACAAAACTCTCTAAACGCAACTGATAGCTTGATTTTTCATAAATAATCGGTCCTATTTTCCCAATAATATTCCATTGATCTAGATTATCTTCAGGAAGAGTGCCTGTAAATCCAAACCTAAACGGTGTTTTTATTTTTTTGATAATCTTGTTTATTTCATTGCCGCGGCGAAGCTTGTGTACCTCGTCAATGATAAGAACATCGACATCTTCTGTCCAGGTGACATCACTATTTTTACTTTGCAAAATGCCCAAGTTAGCTACAACTATATTGGTGTTAAGGTTCAATTGATCGTCACCTGTCCATTTACTTGTTGTAAATGGTACTTTATAAGTATTAAAATCATTTATTGTTTGTTCTACAAGCCCTCTATCAGGTACAAGATAGAGGCATCTAAGTTTTGCTCCATAAAAGGAGAAAATGTTTGAGAGTAATGTGGCCGCAGTAAGTGTCTTACCGCCAGCTGTTGCAAGTACTATTGTTCCGCGGCCAAGAGTAAGAGCTTTAATCACAATTTCACTCTGATAGTCGCGAAGAGGTAGAGAGAGTGTATAGGGTTTAAGTGCGAAGTTGGGGTCTTTGTGCCACACACAATTAGCCGGTACAACTTCACAGAAGAAACTAGGATCAACATCGAGTGTCTGGGGGTATTGATTATTAGCGAGAAACCGCTTTATTTCAAAAAACATACAAGGTTCAAATCTACCAGTTGGTGTTATGGCATATGTACGTTGAGGGATAAATCTTGAGAATCTTCTTGCAAATCGAGCAGCCTCGTTTTTAACAGAAAAATGCTCTCTCAATTCATCAAATAAATCGCCAGATAATATTCCCAGCCTCTTCTTTTCATCCAGCTTAATGTTGATCATGTTGTTTCAAGCTTAATAATATCAATTAAATTTTTAAGATCAAAAGAAGCACTTGAGAGCGTTTTTTCTGTTTTTTCAAGTAATTCAACAACAAGAGCTAGTTCATTTATTCTTCTGTCAAACTCTTTTAGTTCATCAGCATTTTCAACTAACTTATCTAAAACAGGTAGAGAAGGTTTAACTGCAGAACTTTCTAATATTTTTTCTTTAATAGCTTTTTTAAGCTTATCTTTTTGATTTTTTATATCAAATAATTCAGATTTGTGTCTAATACATCTGCCTGCCCATTTGTGCTTAATACCTGGTAGTTTGAGTGTATAGTCTTTAAGATAGAGCTCGTCTATTTTTAAATCATTCTCTAATTCCTTTATATATTCGTTAAGCACATATAAATAATAGTATAAAGGTATTGATTATCAATGATAACATTTCAAGAATTTTATAAAGAGCAAAATACGGCAGGCCCGGGGGGTGCGCTGGGTACATGGACAGATACAGGCGGTCAATTTCCAGCATCAGGGGATGCAGGGTATGCTCCAGGAGATGCAAGGCAGCTAAGCCCTTATGGTCCAGCTGGAGCTGTACTAGGCGCAAAGATAAAAGGCAAAAAAAATAAAAAAGTCAAGTTCAAGGTGCAGCGTAGACCTTTGCCTGGTTCGGGTCTTTAATTAAGTATAAGCATGGAATTAGGACATTGGGTATTGGCTGAGGGTGTTATACTAACAGAAGACACATTTGGCTTTATATATGAAATAACTAACACAATTAATCAGAAAAAATATATTGGTAAAAAACAATGCAAATCAAAGCTCAAGAGAAAACCGCTTAAGGGTAAAAGAAATAAAAGAATTGAGATTAAAGAGTCAGACTGGAAAGAATATACTAGTTCATCTAATTATTTGAATGAGGATATAGGTACTTACGGTAAGGATAAATTTGTTTTTAAAATACTTAGAGCATGTGGATCAAAGTGGGAGCTAGCATATTTTGAAATAAAAGAACAGTTAGATCGCGAAGTTTTGCTAAAGGATGACTATTATAATGGTATAATAAATGTTAGAATAGGGCGACCACCAAAGAGTATGATAGGTACTATTTAATTACGGTTTCTCGAGAATTTCATTACCAATAACAAGATAATCAAGAGAAGTTGAATAGAGAAATTTCTTAGCATCACTTACTGTACCAGCAAGCGGCTTACCGGCTAAATTTAAACTCGTATTAAGCAATACAGGACATTTAGTTAATTTATAAAACTCTTCAAGCAATTGTCTAAAGCACTTATTAGGGGCATTTTTTTCTACTGTCTGTACTCTGCATGTACCATCTACATGAGTTATTGACTGCAGCATATCGGTTTTAACTTTTGCAACAAAAAGCATGAAACTGTCATTATTAATCTCAAAAAAACTATCCTTATGTTCGTACAAGACAGATGCTCCAAAAGGTCGGTAGTTTTCTCGCTTCTTAATATTATTAATAAGCGTTCTTCCGTTGCTAATTCTTGGGTCGAGCAAAACAGAGCGGTTTCCAAGAGCTCGCGGACCTATTTCACCGTGACCTTGATACCATCCAACTGAATGTCCTTGCGATAATAAATAAGCAGCACGCTTAATTACATCTGGTGTAGGTTCTTCTAGGGGTGCTTCATCTTGTTGAATAAAGGGAAAGCTTGCAAGCTTGAAAGGTGGTATGTTGTTATGTATTCTGAGCCATTCAATAATACCTAGTGTGAGACCATCGTCGGTTGAGTGTGGAGGTATAATGATGTTTTTAAAGTATTTTTTTAGTTCTGTGTTCCACAGTACATTTTGTGCAACACCACCTGTAAAGGATACACTTTGGTCTGGTGAAACATACTCTTTAAAAAAATCAACCAAAAGTTCTCCGGTTTTATGGTGCAGAGATCTTATCCAATCTAATGGTAGCAAGCGAGCAACTGTTTCATCGCCTATGTATTGAACCCAATTAGAAAAAGAAAAAAGCTTATGAATATCACGTATGCTGTGTTTATCAAGACTTTGTATAAACTTATTAGAAATTGTACCATAAGACTGGAGCCCCATAAGTTTGCCTGGAATATCTATATAGTGCTGTGCACCTATGCCAAGATATCTACCTGCTTGCGCTGTCTCCATGCCAAGCGACCCATTCACTCCTACTGTACCGCGATCTATAGCTGTATCTCCCTTAAACACTGTCCAGCAATGATCGAGGTCACCAAATCCATCCATAACAATGCTTACATCGGGCTGCCTATCCGCTATCATCCACACACTCAAAGCATGGGCATAATGATGATTAATTCTCCAGGTCTTGCAAGGCAATTCAAGCTCATTAAACTGTACTGCATTGGAAGTGGCTATAGATGTAGAGGGTGAGTCTACAACTATTCCTATTTGATCTATTTTATTTATATCTTCATTAAACAGCTCTACAAAATCGTGCTTCCAGTCTGTGAGACTATTATATGCATGGTGTTTTATTCCTTTTGTTCTTTCAGTTTTAAGATATTTTAACTTGTGTCCGTTGAAATAACAAAAACTACTATCATGTGCACATAGGCGAAGAGCAAGAAGCTTCATGTGTAGAGAGTCTATTCTACTTCTACATTAAAAGTAATAGTAATACGCTGTTTTTCAGATATATTAGGCTTGACGTAATGATTTAGAAAAGAAGGAAAAATAATTAAATCTCCTTCTTTAATTTGAGGCGGTGTATAAAAGTTCATATAGAAAGAATGTGCTGGGCATCCACTGTCAAGTCTATTCATTAATCGAGGACGGAAAGCCTTGGTTGATTGACTGATAATTGGATTGGGGTGTACGAAGGTTGTAGCAAGATGTTGTGTTTCGTCAAATGTAATATAATGTACAACAGAAAAATCAGAAGGAAGATGTGTGTGAGGTTCTTGATATTGGCTCTTTGAGAAAACATTATACCAGGGAGAGTGTATATTAAATTTACCAGGCTTAATATTATACTCATACAGAAAATTAGTTATGTATTTAGAGTAAACAGAAAGAAGATACTGGTCATCAAGCTTCATGCTAGGATCGTTGCTGCGAAAGCTGCTATGTATAGTGCACTCCCAACCATGCGGAATAGCAACTGGTGCCTTTAAAACATTGCTCTCTATTTTACCCATGCAACTGTTTATAATGTCTGTTGTCTCTTCAACATGTGCCTTCCAGTAGAATGGAGAAAAAATTAAATTAAACTCGCCCATAAGGAAATTGTATCTTATGTTATATAAAAGGCCACATATAACAAAATAAGCTTGATGTATTGTATTAACTATGCATAATAAGTATATGCTCAAAGAGCTTGTACTGAATCAATATAATCTGCAGATTATAAATTATTCTTTTGTTTTTAAAAACTTTATAGAGAAAGAATTTATAAACGATTTGCATGGTTACGGTCTTTTAGAAAAAAAGAAAGACTCAATGTCACGTCGGCTCTTCATACATCATAATATACATTCAGTCTGTGAATTTATTTTAAAAAGTAAAAAGAAAGGTAAGCAAATTATATATTTTGACTATAATAATCTTCTTGAAGGTGAGATACTGGATTATATAGATGAGAGTAGACTGAAGAGTTATCTAAACTACACCTACTTGAAGATAAGAACAATGCTTCCTATACGCATTTTTTATTCAACTTTCTCTCTTGACTATCTAAATAACAAACATCAGCAAAACACAGGAATATCCAAGGAAACTATATTAAAAATAAAGAGTTTAGCAGAAGATCGAGATTTTGAATCTTTTACTTTTGAGAAAATAAAGAGGTTTGTAAGGAAAGAGCAACTTACATTTTTAGATAAAACATACTTTAATAGTTTAAAATCTAAACAATTACTTATTAATTGATAAATATTAATAATGAGATTTCTTGAAAAGCTTAGTGAATATGTTGTTTCGTTAGAACAGAATGAACAGACTGTAGTCACAGAACCTGAGACTGCACAAGCTTCTGAGGCTCCTGCTAAACCAGAGAGAATAGAAATTGCTCCTGAGGGTTATACGGAAATGGTACGATTGCTTGCAAAAGCCTTGGTAATAAATGTACCACCAGATGCAATTGACAATCTCTTTTCTACCAAAATTACTGGTGAAAATGTTGAAGCAATACGCGAAGGTCTTGAGGACTTGATTAATACATCAGGCAATTACTCTGATAATCCTGAAAGAGTTGAGAATCCGCGTGTTAAAGAATTTATTAACTCTATTAATGAAAATAACTTCATGTCAAAGTATAAGCAAGTAATTAACATGATGAAGAAGTATAGCAACGATATAGATACAAATACAAAATGAAAAAGTATAAGAGCTTGCAGGATATTTATCTTGAGAAAACTGCCGGTAAGCCAGTAGCTCCTATACCTGGTGCTTCTGTTTCTTTTATTAAGGATAACGCTACTATTTTAATACAACGAGATCCACCGAATGGTGAAGTGGAGCAATATGATGTTTCTGATGAGAAATTGACAAAGCTTAAGAATGTAATATCTAAAACAGAAATAAAGGACAAAACTTTACCGGAGCAGATTGCAAAAATTTCAAATTTACCTGCCCAAGCAGTTAATGAGATAATGACACATTTAGAGGAGTATCCAGAAGAGCAAGTAAACAAAATTACAGAGTATATAAAAAATAGATCTATTAATCTTAAAGATCTCGATAATAAAAATGTTTTTGATGTTTTTGAGGAAGCAGGTGTACCGAGAAATTTTTCAAAATATTTGTATGGTTATCAGCTCAAACAAACAAGCCCAAACGTAGGAAAAGGTGAAGCTTTCTTTTCTCTAATGCTAAGAGGAGCTCGAAAAGCTATGGGCGGTAAGAAAACAGATGCAGAGACGGGGGATGTTAGGATAGGAGGAGAGGAAGTTGAGATTAAGGGTCAAGATGCAAGACTTAAGGGGCAAAAGGGGTTTGGTTCACCAGAAAATGTCGCAAAATTTTGGAGTGAATCGTTAAAGAAGGCTTCTGCAGATTTACCGGATATAAATAACAGAATACCTCTACCTAGTTCTAATGATTGGAATTTCAAAGAGGGTGGGTATGCTCTGGATACATTGGGTCAGGAATTAATACAAACATCACGAGGTAATTTTAATTTAGAAGATTTAAAAACTTTATGGAGGAAGGGGTTATCTTTGCTTTACCCTACTGCAAGTGAAGATAAATTTAATTTTATAGATGAAGCATACAAAGGTGGTACATTTAATAAGCAAGTTTTTATTAAAGAATTAATAAAATTTGTATGTAATTTATATTTTGATATACAAAATTTAAATTTTATAGTGTTAAGTAAATTTGATTTAAGACAAAAATCAGATTTTCTTAAGAGTGGTCAAGCTAGCCCTACGGCTGCTGCTAGATACGGTCTATTAAAAATAATAACAAAAGAAGATATAAATTCTGGAGCAATCTTCTCTAAAGCTTCTTTTAAGTTGCCTCAAATAGGTGGTGCACCAGGTCCGCAAGGATCAGGCTTGGGTATAAGTGTAATGTAATGAATACGTTTAAGGAGTTTTTACTTTTGGAGGGTGGTGCTGCAGGCCATATGGCGCATCCCTTTGATTTGCAAAATGTAAAGACAGGCACAGATCTAGTTAATTTCTTTAAAGCAGCAGCTAATAGTGTTAAGAATAAGAAAACTGCAGTAAAATTTGATGGGCTGAATGCAAGTGTTAAGCTCATTACTAATGAAGAGGGTGAGATAGAGTATGCATTGGATCGTGGGAGTGCAAAAGAAATAGACATTAAGGGTATTACGCTTGTAAATCTCGATCAGCGCTTTGATAAAGGTCACGGCATGATGCAGGTAGCTAATTTTTTATTACCAATTTTAAATAGCACAATAGATACAACCCTACCTGAGTTGAAGAAGTTGGGGCTTTTTAAGAAGAATCAATTTTTAAATATTGAATATATTACAAGACAGACCAATGTTACTCAGTATGATAGAAATATGATTGTGATACATGGTATTAATGAGTTTATACCCAGGGTGGGTAAGAATGGTAGAATATTGAGCCGTACTTCTGTAGAAGTGGCATATAGTAGGCCAGTCTTAAATGAGTTTGTAAAGAAGATAAAACCAGTTTTTGCACAACATGACTTTGAAGTTTTTGGTCCTACAGCAACAGAAATATCAAAAGACCCTGATTATACAAAAGTGTTAAATACACCTTTTGGTGTTGCATATACAGAAGCAGATACTGAAACACGTGCATTAGGTAATTGGCTCAAAACAGCAAAAAACCCAAGGCAATCTGTAGTAAGGAATTTACAGGGTAAGAAAATTCTGGCAATGTCAAAAGCTAATTATCAGTACGTACTGGGCGGTAATTCTCTTGATAAACTTGTTGGTAAAGATAAGGTGGCTGCTAAGCTTGTGGCAGATGGAGCTATATTTTATCAGGCAACTCGTTTGCTTGGTAATGCACTTCTTCATTCTCTTAGCTCCGAAGCAGGAGAACTTACAAACCATGAGGGTATAGTAATACGGGACAGTAGGGTGGCCTCTGTACCTGTAAAGGTAACCGGTGAATTTATTCTTAAAGGTATTGCAAGTCCTTTTAAAAAATCAGAGAATGATGAAAGCTTGGAAATGGCGCCAGGTGTTGCAGGTCTAATAGGTGCTCTGAATTACGCAAATACAACAGGTGAGTATATGGGAAATAAAAGTAAATACAGACAACCTCCATATGATTCACCACCAAACCCTGGAGCATATGTAGGGTGAGCTTTAAAACGTTTTTTCTTTTGGAGCAAGAGCAAAAAGCAGTAGTTATACTACCTGGTGGCTTCAAACCACCACACAAGGGTCATTTTGAAGCATTAAAATATTTGCTTAAATCAGGTGCAAAACAAGCAAAAGTTTTTATAGGCAAAAAAGAGCGTGACGGTATTACACAAGAGCAGTCTCTTAAAATATGGAACATCTATAAGAAATATATACCTGCTAATGTAGAAGTTGTAGCAGTAACAGGTGTGGATAAAGCAGGAAGAGAAGCAACACCCCTGAGCATGACATATGATTTTATAGAAGATAACAAGGGTAATTTTTCAAAATTCATAGTTGGAGCAGGGGAAGAGGATTTGAAGAGATTTAAGGGACTAGAGGCAAACAAAGAGAAATATTCTAACACTACAGTAGTTTCTATACCTCCGCAATTTGATCGCATATCAGGAACTGCGACACGTAAATCTATTCAAGACAAAGAAGAAAGCGCTCTTAGTTTTGTACCGAGTGAAGCTGAAAAAAATGCAGATGCAATAAAAATGATATTAGGAATCTAGAAGCTTAATTACTTCTGCAAAGACTTGCTGTTTTGTTTCTTTTGATTCCTTGCTCAAGATACCTTTGAGTGCATTAATTAAATCATTACCACCTTTGTTGAAGGCATTGTATAGGTCAAGCTCTGTCTCTTCATATAGACCACCCATGCTCTGCACACTCTTCTTAAAGTCTTCAAAATCTTTGTATCCAAATACAGAGTTTAAGTTGTCATGAGCTTTGCTTATTTTATCTAAAACCCAGGCTTCAACTTTTTGATCACAGCCACCCTTTACCATGAGGCTATAGATCATGGTTGAAAGCTTAAAAATACGGTAAACGAGTTGTTTAGCCATGTAGGTCTCACTATCAGTATCCTCTGTTTCAACTCCGCAAGAACCACCGCACTCTTCACAATCTTCTCCATTTTCTTGGTTGTCATTATGAGGGGGTTTGCTTCCTAAGGGGGTAATTGTTGAGCCTTTAGGTGTTTGTGTACCAGGCTTATTGATAGGTGTAGTAACTAAAACTTTTTGACCTTTTAGCGGAAGCTTAACGCCTTGAATTTTATCGGGGCTTGGACCAACACCAGGAGAATTATCACCCTGAATACCCATAGAGCCGGTAAATTCATTTATCTTATTATTATATGCTTCATTAAGCTGCTCAAAGTCTCTTCTAAACATATAAATATTTATTATATCTTACTAAATAATATTATGACATTATTTGAGAAAGCCTTTATCTCAGCTCTTGAGACAGATATTATACAGGAAAAAAAAGGAGCGAGATGTACAAAAGTTACGGGACAGATGTCTTCTACAAGATCAAATAAAAAATATATGAGATGTACACGTGTTGGTGGTAAATTGAAAAGAGTACATTATGGGGATCCTAATTTACGTATAAAGAAATCGAACCCTGCAAAAAGAAAAAGCTTTAGAGCAAGACATAAGTGTTCAACTGCAAAGCCAGGTACACCAAAATATTATTCCTGTAAAAACTGGTAATGAAAACATTTAAGGATTATTATGATAAAAATGTTCTCGGTGTAAGAGAAGTAGTCAATTTTCTCGATTTTCCAGACATGGGAGATGTAATGGCTAAGATTGATACAGGTAATGAAGCTCACAACGTATTACATGGTGTGAATATAAAGGATGATGGAGAGCTTGTATCATTCAGCACAGTTAATAATAAGAAACTTACACTCAACAAAGCAGATAGCATCACAATACATATAGGAAGCGGTGTGAAAGAAGAGAGACCTGTAGTTAAGTTAAGCTTTAAGCTAGGCGGTACAACATATCATGACATTCCGTTCAGTATAGCTGACAGAACGGAAAATGAAGAGCCTGTCCTAATAGGAGAACCATTCCTGAAGCAAACTAAGTCAGTTGTAGATTCGAATAAGTAAGATGTAGCTATAGCTACTTTATCTCTTCATGTTAGCAATAAAGTTATAGAATTCTGCTCTCACAGCAGCATCATCCATAAAATCACCACTAAGCTTGCTTGTTTTCATTTCACAACCATCGTGCTTCACACCACGATGACAAGCGCATGTATGTGTTGCACTTACAACAACAGCAACACCTCTATTCTTTTCGCATACATCATTTATTGCACCGTGAATCTGCATTGTAAGACCTTCTTGTATTTGTGGCCTACGGGCATAAAATTCTACTATCCTATTAAGTTTACTCAAGCCTATGACACGTCCTTCAAGAGAAGGAATATAGGCTACATGTGCTACACCAGTGAAGGCAAGATGATGATGACTACACATGCTTTTAACCGGTATACCGCCTTGAAATACCATACCATCATAACCATTGCTTGGAAAGGATGTAATTTTAGGTGGCTCTGTATAACAACCAGCAGCTAAATCATTTACAAAAGCCTTGGCAACACGCCTGGGTGTATTGGTACTGTTGGGATCGTTGCGCCAATCAAAGCCAAGAGCATCAAGATATGCTTCATAAGCTTTAGCAGCCTTTTCAATAATATCTTGTTTCTCTTCTTCAGTATGAGGATGGTTTCCGTTAGCAAATCTTAGTTTATATTCTTTTGAGTACTCTGACATAGTGTTTATTATATGTTAAGTATTACAGCGTTCAACATAAATATTATTATGGGGTTTCATAAACTATTAAGTGAATCATTGAGGGTAACAAATCTCAAGAGAATCAGGATTAAGACTGACCCCTCTTGTGTAGCAAATACAGAAGATTTCACGAATGTTAAGGGGTATGAGGGTTATATTCTCAGAGAATGCATGGGTAAATTAAGGGTTCTCGTGTTGGCACCAGATATGCCTATAATGGATATTCCACCTGAAATGCTTGAACATATAAATGATGAAAGCAGTACAGATATGCTTGTAGAATTTAAAGAGTTTGCTAAAAAATACATGATAACTATAAAGAGAAAGCAGCTTGATGATCCTGTTTATGCTAATATAGATAATTCACATGAGTATAAGGATGTAGAGGCATTCTTAAAACAGAACGGATTAACGGAGCAGGAGCTTAATGATCTCTATAGAGGGTTTATTGAGCATGAATAAGTTTGATCAATTGTATGAAATGTTGATATCTGAAGCACCTATGAGTAGCTATATAGCTGCAGCAAAAGACTCTTCAGGTTACGGTGCACCGGGATTTAAAACTAATATAGCAAGCAAACTCGTAAGTGGCGCAGGGTCGCTAGCAAGCAAGGCAGTAGGAGCGGTGGGCCAAGGTTTAGGGGTAAAAGGCAGAGCCGTTCCAGGAACTGGTGCTCTTCAGGCAGGTATTCAAGGCGTTGCAGGAGCAGCTGCCAGTGGATTGCAGCAATTAGCCAATCTCAACAAAGCTGCAGCAGCTCATGCACAAGATATAGAAAAACAAAGAATGTATAGAGATAGAGATCCCAAGGCAGGTGAAAATATTGATGTAAATTTAAAAACAAAAAGCAATCAACCTCTTTTTCCGCGTGGAGATTATAAGATAACCAACACACCAAAATTAGGGCAAGAGCAATATGTAGATGTCACAATGCCAAATAACAACTCTTTAAGAATGACACTACCAAAGCAAGGTGAATATTCAAATGTATATGTTTTTCAGAATGGTAAGCCCTTGAGAGATCCTCAATATCTACAGCTCGGCGGTAATCTTTATTTTTCTAATAATGAGAGAAAGTGGAAGTTTAATTCAGAGGAGCGCTTACCTGCATATATGACAGTACCTAAATCACTGCTACCTGGTACAAAATATAATCAAAATCAACCTGTTACAATAAAAGATAAAGCAGGAAGAGTTATAAAAGGTGTATATGGCGGTGAATCATCAGACCCTAAGGGTAATGTTATTGTTACAATACTAGACCCTGAGTATGACTAGAGTAAGTACTGCCTAAATCTTAAGGGTATTAAAAAATAACAGTTGATTTCTGAATTTTTTAGGTTATAATACCAATAGGTATAGAAAAGAATATCTATACAAATAAAAAGAATGTTGATTTCTCAATTAGTTAGTTTATTATAATTTCATGAAATACGAGAGTACAAAAATTATTGAATTAGGTTCATGTGCATTTAGACAGTGGAGAGCAGATAGTCATTGCAAGTTTATACATGGTTATAGGTTAGTAGCTAAGTTCTGGTTTGCATGTGACAGATTGGATGATAACAATTGGGTTGTAGATTTCGGTGGTCTAAAGAATTTAAAGGTAATACTTGAGAAACAGTTTGATCATACATTATGTATTGCAGGTGATGATCCTCTATTAGCATCTTTTAAAGAATTACATAGAACTGGAGCAGCAGATCTGCGCATTATGGAGAAAGGTGTAGGTATTGAACGCACAGCAGAATATTGCTTCGATGTAGCAGATGCATATGTGAGAGGCATTACGAACAACAGATGCTGGGTCGAAAGGGTTGAAGTATGGGAGCACGATAAAAATTCTGCTATAGTATATTTTGCAAACGAAATGATTGCACCTGCTGCACCTTTTACTGCACCAAACATTGAACAAGTTACAGTTACAGGAGCAGGTATTAATATTGAAGCACCTATTTCTACAGGTGGTCAAGCTGAAGTAATACCTCTTAAAAGAGAAATAAGAGCAGCTCCTGTAGGTAATAAGGTTACAACAGGTCTTAGCAATCCTTTCGCTGGCACAAGCTGGGGTAACTAGTGGATAAAAATAACCCCGAAGTAAGACAGCAGCTCTACGGTGGTGAAATAGCTGATTATTATCCCTCTAAAAATAAACAAGTATCGCCAGAAGGAGATATGAAACAAATGGGAGATATATATCAACAAATACTCAGTAAGAACAATCCACTCAGCCTACCTACACCCCTAAAGAATAAAATCTCTATTCTCAAATCACTTTGACTTTATACCTGCTATAACTTTAACAATAAACTTCAGTAACTTACTTCTCGTAATATCCTCTTCAGTAAAATGAAAGGTATGTATACCATTGCTGTTACTGTCATCTGTATCAAACGCGCTCATTATTCTCTCGAACCCTGACTTCTGAATATCCGACTGTAGAGAATCACCTATAATGAATAACTTACAATTTTTTCCAAACCGGGTTAATATGGTAACCAATTCACTATGCTCTAGATTTTGTGCTTCATCAACTATTACTACATTGTTTGTAAAAGTTGCACCTCTCAAAAAATTAACAGGTATACTCTTTAGATAATCACTTTGAAATAACATTTCTGTAATATGCTTACCAACCAGTTCGTCACACTTTTCTATAAGTGGAATACTCCATGGTTTAAATTTATCATCTACTTCACCTGGTAAGCTTCCGAGCTTTCTTGTTGCAGACTCCACAATGCTTCTAATATACACTATTTCATCTATCTTCTTCTCTCTAAGCATGGATAAAGCAACATATACAGCAAGATATGTTTTAGATGAACCTGCCGGACCGTCACAAAACATGATTTGTGATTCATCATTCATAGCTTTTTCAACAAAAGCTTTATGGTGATCATTTAGGTGAAATTTCTGATCAATCTTGAAATTAAGAAATATATCATTTCTTATAATACCATTTTCATCCTTAGCCTTGGCAGCTTTTTTAAGCTGTCTGTCTTTTTTTGACATCTAATAATATTTATTGATTTTTGCTATCTTTATAGCATAATAATGTCATGGAAAAGAGTATATTTCTATCAGATGACAAGGTTTTTCACACTATTGAAGGTGAAGGTGAACATATTGGTAAACCTTCACTATTTATGCGTGTTGCAATGTGCAATCTTACTTGTAAGGGATTTGCTAGCAAGGATTCCCCTCATGGGTGTGATAGTTTTGTTAGCTGGTCAGTAAAGAATAGATTTACCTTTGATCAATTATTTCAATATCTCGAAGAGCATAATTATATTACTCTACTGCGTAGAGGTGATGTATTTAAGATCACTGGTGGTGAACCTCTCATACAACAAAAAAATCTTCTAGAGTTTATTGCTGCATTTGTGGTCAAGTATCGCTTTATACCAAGAATTGACTTTGAAACTAACGCTACTATTATACCTGACCCTGCTTGGCAGCTTGATTACCTTGCTACATTTACTACTTCTCCTAAGCTCGCTAGCAATGGTGATCCTGAGAATAAGCGATACATACCTGATGCTTTAAACTGGCATGCTCGCAATGGTTCGGGGTTTAAATTTGTTATTACAAAAGAAGAGGACCTTAAGGAGATAGAGGAGCGCTATATAGAGAAGTTTAATTTTAGAAGAAATAAGGTATGGTTGATGCCGTGTTGTGGAAGCAGAGAAGAGCATATTGTTATTGCTCCTCTTGTAGCTGAACTATGCAAGAAACATGGCTTTAATTTTAGTCCAAGACTACAGCTTGTTATCTGGGATAAAGCCTTGAAGGTTTAATAGTATCTATTAATTAATAATATGAGAATTGCTATAGTAGGATCTGCTTGTCAAGGCAAGACAACTCTCACAAATGATTTTATTAAAAACTGGCCGGCTTATAAGCGGTCGAAGGAAAGCTATAGAGAGCTAATTAAAAAAGAAAAAATTAAAATTAATAAAGAAGTTAATAGCGATGGTCAATGGAAGATTCTAAATAGCTTGATTGACGATCTTCAAAACACAGAGAAAACTGATAAGCTTATTTTTGATAGATGCCCGCTTGATAATTTGATATACTCTATGTGGAGTTTTGATAAGCAGAAATCTGATATAGATAAGGAATTTATTGATAAATGCATACCTCTAGTATGTGAAAGTATGCGACATTTAGATATTATATTTTTTATTCCTATTACTAAGGTTGCTGCTGTAAAAGTAGAAGAGAGAGAATTAAGAGAAGTGGACAAATCATTTATTGAAGAAATAGATAATATATTTAAAGCTGTACAGCGCTCTTATTATACAGGTAAATCACCATTTTTTCCTAAAGATGATTCTCCTGCAATAATTGAAATATTTGGTTCACCAGAAGAAAGAATTAAGATGATAGAGCTCTATCTCAATAAAGATGGGGAACTACATGGTGAAGAGGAAAGTGTATTAAATCCTGAGAATTTAGATTATATGGAAACATTGCTTAAAGCACAGAAACAGGCAAAAGAGCAAGAAGAAGAAGAAGTTAGGTTAAGAAAAAAATACCTTTTTAATAAATAATTAGGTGAACAAATTTAATGAAAAGTTTGAATCTCTTGCAGAGAGCTTTAAATCTATCAAACATGTAAAGCGTGAGTTTTATCCCAAAAACTTTAACCTATCTGAAGATTTTGTAAATGCCTTTAGAAGAGAATATAAGAGATTGATCGATGAAGGTATTGAGCCTAAGAAAGCACTAATAAAGCTTAATAAAGCTTTACTATTTCATACTAGTTAATTATAGAAAAAGAGCAGTCTAACCCCGATAAATGTACTCACAGTTCCTGAATTTACTTCTGAAAGACGAACATTTACTAGTATAAAATCATCTCCATTACCTGAGCCGGGATTGTAAGTGAAATTACCTAAAGCAGGTGATACACTCGAGGTTGCAGATCCATTGCGTGCGAAAGGCGTTAATGTAAAGAAAGATGCATAATTTACATTATTTCCAATTAAGCTCCCTACACTTATCCCATTAGAAGCGCGAGGAAATTGACCTATATTTATAATTGAAGAATCAATTTGATCAGCTGTAATTTCTGCAATACCGTTATATTCATAAACCTTTTTATAGTCCTGTGAGGAATTACCGGAGAGGCTATTATATAAATTACGTAATTCTATATATTCTGGTGAACCTATAACATAGTCGGAAGATACAATAATACCATTTGTTGTTTTGAGTATATTTTGATATGCATTACTCTTTGTAACACCTTGCTCATTATTTGAGTATATTATACCTGACCTTAGTACTCCTGTTCGTACATCACCATAAATTGCATTATTACCTGATATATCCCCTACCACTGTTGCATTCCCAGCTACATCTGTACGCACTACATTGAAATTATTAAACTGTATAGTTTGTGTACCATTTTGTGTTTCAAGGATCAACAAATCTAAATCTGAAGCAAGCTGTGCTTGCGGAAGATCTGTTATATTTAAACCATTGCTATTTGTAGGTGTTGTAGCCATCGATATTATTTATACTTGAATATTGAGAATAATATATATAAATAAAAACATGAAACATTTTTTAATAGAAGAAGAAACACCCATTATACACTGGCCTGATATTAATATAAAGTCAAAACGAGTACTTGATTTAGGCTGTGGCCGCTGGACAGCAAGCACTTTTGAAGGTACTACACCATATTATTTTCTAAATCAAGGGGCTGAATTTGTTGTAGGTATTGATGCATGCGATAAAGAGATACAATTTTATAGTGATTTAAATCTGCCTAATACTCTTTTTAAAGTATTGAAACTTGAAGATAAGAATACCTTTCTCGAATTAATTAATCATCATAATATTAATGTGATAAAAAGTGATATCGAAGGTAATGAATCACTTTTTCTTGACTTAAAAAAAGATGAAATGGTCAATATTGAGAGCTTCTACATTGAATATCACGGGGATCATATGAGAGATTTGTTAGTAGCAAAACTACCCGAACTTGGATTCAATATTACAAGAGTAGGTAAAATGTGGATTGATGGGTTCGGTGTTGTATTTGCAGAAAAAAATTCATCGTAACTGCTTCTTATTAAATTTATTGCTATTAATATTTTATATGCTATAATAAAGCATATATGCCTAAAATAGGGGTTGGTATAGTTACATGCGACAGATTTAACTATTTGGAGAAATGTCTTTCATCCCTTCCAGATTTTGATGGCCCTATAGTAATTGTTAATGATGGTAGACAGGATATAGAAGCAGAAATTAAAAAATTACACTCTAGAAAAAAAATTCACTTAATACAGCATGCTGCAAATAAAGGTGTAGGTATAAGCAAGAATGATGCTCTCACATATCTCTTGAGTCAAGATGTTGAGCATCTCTTTCTCCTTGAAGACGATATAATTATTCTTGATAAAACAATTTTTCAGAAATATATTGACGCATCAGTAGCCTCAGGCATAAAACACTTTAACTACGGTCCTGGCAGCCCTTTTAATAGAAAACAAAACCCTAATACATTTTATGACCTACATAATAGGCATCTTTGTAATCAACACTCTGAACCTAACCCAAAGAAAATCATTGACTATGGTAATAATATTAAAATATCTCTCTACGAACACACAGTAGCAATGTTTTCGTATTTTCATCGCAAGGTACTAGAGGATGTAGGTCTTCATGATGAACAGTTTTATAATGCATGGGAACATGTTGATCTTACATATAGAATTATTAAAGCAGGCTACCATCCACCTTTTTGGTGGTTTGCAGATATATTTGACTCACATAAATTTCTTACAGAAGCACCTGATGCTATCAATAATAGCAGTATTGCAGACAAAAAAGAACAATGGGAAAAAAATGTTTATAGAGGTAGAGAGAAATATAAAGTAAAGCATGGTCATTACCCTAATCAACCACCCTTCATCTCTGAACAACAAGTTATTGATATACTCAAAAAACTCAAAAAACAAACTTAATGAACACAATTTCAGTTTTTCTTACAACTATTGGTAAGCCAACATTAGCTAATATGCTCAAGAGTTTAATTAATGAACTTGAAGCTAACGACTTTCTCTATATAGCTATAGATGGCAAGGAATATTATGATCAAGCTAATACACAAATCACACAGTACATTAATGATTTTAAGTGTAATATAACAATTTTTTATATTGAAAAAAATCTTGGTTACTGGGGCCATGGCTGTAGAAATTTTTACCAAAAAAATCTTAAAGGAGATTTTATTCTGCATGGTGATGATGATGATGTATATATAGAGGGATCTTTTAAAAAAATAAGAGAAGCTATTGATGTTTCTGATAAACAATCTATTATATTCTTTAGAATTATTGGAGACTATAGACATAATGATTTTGTGTGGAAGGATCCTTTTCTCAGGCATGGAAATATCGGCACACCATGTGGGTTAATTCCTAATATTCCCGACAAAATGGGAAATTGGGAGTGTAGATATGGTGGCGATTTTTCTTTTTATACATCTTGTAAATTTAATCATATATTTTGTGAAGAAAAGATATATGTTGTTAATCCATTAGGAACAAACTACCCGCTATGACTGTAATAATATTGTCAAATACAAAAAACCCTCAATACTACTATATGCTCAAAGAATGTATTGATTCTATTCATCTTTCAAAATGTATTAAAAAAATAATTGTTGTAGAAACAAATTGTAAATTAAAGAATAAACATATTGATTTGAATGCTGAATTTTTATTTCCTTGTATTAATTTTAATTATAACAAGTTTTTAAATATTGCGTTTGAACATATTGATAATACAGAAGATAAACTGACTATCTCCAATAATGACGTTATTTATGAACCTGGATGTTTTGATGAACTCGACAAAGCGCTTTCAACCTATGATTCTGTTAGCCCCACAACAAGACAGATTATAGCAGAGGACAAGTTTACAGAAGGATATGATATAGAAAAAATAGTTATGGGGTGGTGTATAGCTATGAATAGATCTGTTCAAAAGAAAATAGGCTTATTTGATGAGAAATTTTCTTTTTGGTATCAAGATAATGACTATGCTAATACTCTAAAAAAATTAAATTTTAAGCATGCAAGGGTTAACAGTGCTTACGCTCTTCATAAATACCAACAGAGTCATAAACTTTTAGAGAATAGCTACGCATATACGCATGGATTGTCTGAGTTGTTTAATGAAAAATGGGGGTAAATAATTTTATGATAGACAACAATAAAGAAGTGCAAGAATGTAATATTAATAAATGGAATGGTTATTATGTGAATCTACCTGATGATCCATCTGCATTTCTTTATGGTGATACTGTAACATATGAAAAAGCTGCCTCTTTTTTACTTGACTGTAAGACAGTAGAAGATTGGGGATGCGGTGGTGGCGGGTTCTTGAGATTTAGGAAAGACGCTATAGGAGTAGATGGTAGCGATACTAAGTTTGCTATTAAAAAATTTATTGATCTTAAAACTTATAGTTCAGATTGTGACGGTATACACATGAGACATGTTCTTGAGCATAATTATGCGTGGAAAAATATTCTTAAAAATGCATTAAATAGCGCTAAAGAAAAACTTGTTATAACATTTTTTATACCTGTAAATGATAAAAGTGTAACTGTTGAAATCTCGCATAACAAGCCATTAGGCGTAGATGTACCTGACTTATCCATATCTGAAAAAGAATTTCTTAATATTCTAAGAGAACATAAACCTAAAATATCAAAAGTTGAAACATTAACACTTACCTCCAACACGCAATACGGAAAAGAACAAATATTTTATATAACAAAATAACTATTTGTCATAATTATGACTCGTACAGAAAAATATAACTTTAAAATACAAAAAAATCAACACAAAGTTGATGTATCGCCAACATGGGAAGATTCAAGTGAAAAAGGTACACTTGATCTGTTTGAAGCTTGTTGCTTAAACTTAAAAACCCGTAATTACAATCAATATTCTATGGTTGAGCTCGGCTCTAACTGGTGTTACTATTCACTTCTTTTTAAGCATATTCTCGGAAAAGAAAAAACACTTAACATCATGGTTGAACCTATAGAAGACAGTCTTCAACTCGGTAGAGATCATTTTGCACTCAATAACTGTGAGGGCGTTTTCTATAAAAAAGGTATTACTGATACGATGGAATATTATGGCAAACAAATAAAACTCGACTCTATATCTCTTGATGAAATTTTAAAGCTAAACAAATTAACATGTATTGATATTTTGCATGCAGATATAGATAGTTGCGAAGTTACTTTAATAGAAAAAAATATAGAGTTTTTTCAAAAAGGAAAAGCAAAAAATATCTTTATTCTCACACACGGTGACTACTATGCAAATACATGTAAAGAGCACTTCAAACAATTCCCATACAATCTTGTTACAGAATATCCCTACGGTACACAATGTGGTGATGGATTATTAGTATATAAGTTATCAACAAATAAGTAAAATGAAAATTGCATTAATGTGTCCTACTAGAAACAGACTTAATAAGTTACTCACACTTATTTCTAGTCTTGTTACTACTATAAAGAGTAAAGATGTTTTTCTTGTTTTGGGTGTTGATGAAGATGATCCTGCAAAGAATTACTATTCCTACTTGAGCAACAATATTCCATTTATTAAGACAATTGTCTTTAAAAATGAAGGTAAATTTCTCGGGCTATCAACTATGTGGAATAGTATGGTTAAGCAAATAGATTCAGATATTTACGCTATGATAGGTGATGATATGATGTTTATGACACCTGACTGGGATGAACAAATTATTAAAGAATTTAAAAATGGACCGAAAGATAAGATTATGATGCTTCATTGCAATGACGGGATGAGAGGACCAGGTAATAAATATGCCAATGTATCACCTCTTTGTGTTAATTTTTTCATTCATAAAAACTATATAAATACAGCCGGCTACTTTGTTGAGCCTTACATGGAAAACACACATCACGATACATGGCCTCAGATTATCTTTGATAAATTACAGAGAACAGTCTACCGACACGATATTTTGATAAAACATTTACACTATAGTGAAACTACAGGTAAAATGGATAATATAAGTAATAACCTTGAAGCACTAAGAACTAATATTTGGAATAATGATAGTTGGATTCAAAAATATAAAAATGAAATGGACGAAGAATTTATAAAATTAAAAACTTATATTGAAAACTTTAAATGAAAATTTACACACATTATAGTGATAGTCACAAAAGTGTGTATGACAACTTTAAACACACCTTAAGAGATATATATTCCATAGAACAAGCAACAATTAGAGTCTTATATCACCCTCAGACAACAAAGAGCGGGACTTTTATGACCCAAGGATGGCTCGATTCAATGGAATATAAGCTCAACCTAATAATAGATGCAATAAATGAAAACAAAGGTAGTTGGTTTGTTTTTGCAGACTGTGATATACAATTTTTTAACCCATTCTTAAATGATCTTGAGAATAATCTTCAAAATGCAGATATTGTCTGCCAAGAAGATAGAGGAAGCTTATGCGCAGGTTTTTTTGCTTGTCAGGGCAATTTAAAAGCTGCTAATCTTTTTGAAACAATAAAAAAGAACTTTAAACGCCTAGTAAACGATCAAGTAGCACTCAATGATCTTAAACATCTCGCTACCTGTAAAATGCTAGATAGTAAAAAATATTACACTATTGGAAATTTTTTTAATAATAATGATGGTACATATAATTGGGACAATAATACCGATATAATACCCCCAAAAGAAATGCTTGTTCATCACGCTAATTATGTAGTTGGTGTAGAGAATAAGCAAAAACTTCTTAAAATGATTAAACATAATTATGAAAATCTGGTTCGATAAAGATACAACTAATTTTAAAAAATTTACTTCAGAGCAATTCTTGCTTCTACCCCTGTTTAAAGATGAAGTAATTAACAAAGATAATGATTTTAAGAATAACAATAAATGGAAAGAGTCTATTAACAAGCTTGTAAGCTTCACATCGAAAGAAAATTGTGATGTTTTCTTATTTTCCGAAAAACTCAATGAAAAAATAAATGAGTATATAATACAAGCAAAAAAGTATAATAAAAGAGTAATAACCTTTTTCAATGATGATTATGATAAACCTTCTTGCTTAGATAGTAATGTTATTTTATATAGAACCTCTCTTCTTAAATCAAAACAAAAAAACAATGAATATGCAATGCCAGCATGGAGTCAAGATTTTGCGGATATTATACCATTTGAACCCAGAGCAAAAAAAGAAAAACCTACAGTTAGTTTTTGTGGCTTTTTCTCAAACCCTATAAGAAGCAAAAGCGTTGAAATTTTAAGTAAAAATAACAACATAGAAACTAATTTTATTATTAGAGAGGCCTTCTGGGGCGGTAATCCTCATAATAGTTTTATAAGAAGTGAGTATGTTAATAATATAGTAAATTCAGATCTCGTCTTATGTACAAGGGGTGCGGGTAATTTTTCTTATAGGCTTTATGAAACATTATCATGCGGAAGAATTCCTATTTTTGTAGATACTGATTGTACCTTACCTTGTGAAGATAAAATAAATTGGAGAGATCTTTGTATTTTTATTGAGGATGTCAACAATCTCAACACACATATCAATAACTTTTGGCAAAACATTACACCGAGTGAGTATATAGATAGACAAATACGTGCAAGACATATATATGAGGCATTTCTATCTCCTGATGGATTTGCTAAATATGTAAGTTATAATATCTAGATGGTTGTATCGTTTTTTGAAGACATTTTTCAATATGAAAAATTTCCTGTAGAATATGAATGCTTTAAACAATTAAAAAGCTGTAACAACTTAAATTATGTAGCAGTACCATGGACACAAATATTAAACAGCCATTGGCTAGATTATCCAAATAAACAGCCAGCAGAGTATTACTACAGAGCATTAAGCAAATATAAAATACAACAAGAGAACAATTTCACCATATGTCAACATGATAGTTACATGATGCTTGAGCTCTATTTTAAACATTTCAACATAACAAAAGTTTTTTCACCGCTGCATGAGCGCGGCAACAGTCTGTCTGAAATAACTATTTTACCTATACCTTTTACTAGCTCTTTTAGCTTTAAACAAGTCAATAAAGATTTACACTTCTCCTTTATCGGAACACACACCTCTCATTCTATACGAATGGATATGAAATCTCGGATCTTAGGGCCTAATATTGTTTATAGAGATACCTACCATGTTGATTCAAATGTTATTATTAGCAATAAAAATACAAAACTTGCAGAAGAAAAGGAATATCAAGAAGCTTTGCAGCGAAGTCGCTTTTCTCTTTGTCCCCGGGGAAGTTCTGTATCTTCAGTAAGATTTTGGGAAAGTATACATGCACAGGCCATACCTGTTTTAATTTCAGATAATTGGGTGCTGCCTGAATGGGATTGGGAGAATACTATTGTACGTATAAGAGAAAGCGATTTTAATAAAATGAAATATAATGATATAGAAACTCTTCTTAATAGCATACCTAGTGAGAGAGAAAATATAATGAGACAGAATTGCGTAGAAGCATATAAAAGGTTTAATGTAACTAATTTTGCAAACTACATAAAAGAACACCTATAAAATATGAATGTTTATTTTGAAGACACTTTTCTAAAAGGATCAGATATAACAGAATGCTTTAAAAAAGTATATAAATTTGCATCACCAGAATCTTGCGATTATTTTCTATGCACATCTATCGATAACAACATCTATAATTTTAAAGATGAGCTAAAATCATTTATTCACAAGGCAAAAGCAAATAATAAAAAAGTCATTTTTCTCGGTCAAGGTGATATTGAAGAAGGGTATATACCTGAAACAATAGGTTATAACTTTAAGAATAACTTACTAAAAACCAAAAAATTTAAAAATGAATTTTCTCTTACATCTTTATCAGAAGAAAGAGTACCTGACAAAAAATTTATACCGTATGTTGGTGTATGTTCTATAGGATTCTGTGGCGCAAGCGACAGATTTGATAGAGAAAAATATTTAATAAACCTTAAAAATTCTCACTTAAAGACAAACTTTATTATTAAAAACGGGCCCAAGTGGGGAACTTCTTCACATACAGAATGTGTAGATGAAGAGACTACAAAAAGAATTCAGGAAGAATCAATAAATGTTTTTTATAAAAATATGACTGAAAATTTGTTTACTCTTTGCGTAAGAGGCTGGGGTAATTACAGCTACCGCTTTTGTCAAACTATTTGTATGGGCAGGATACCTGTTCTCATAGATACAGACTGTGCTCTTCCTTTTGAAGAAATTTTTGATTATAATGATTATATAGTTAGAGTTACCCCCGATCAAGATATTGCTCAGGCTATTGATAATTTTTATGCTACTAATAAAGAAAAACTAATTAATATGCAGGAACAACTTTATCAATTTGGCAATGAATATCTTACACCTGTAGGTTTTATGCAAAATCTTCATAAATTAATAGAGAAATATGAGTGTAGTAATTAAGAAAAGTATGGGAAGATTTGGAAACCAATTGTTTCCTTATTTTACTGGTAGAATAATTTCTGAAAATTTAAAATTCAAACTTCATGGACCTACTGAATCTGATAGAGAATTTATGCTTTATGGCTTAGATTTAAATTATAATAAAAAAGAATATGCTCAATATGAAGAGCCTGTACAGCTATTAGGGGACCATAGCAATTCTGATCAATTTTATCACAGCGATATAAACCATTTTAATAAACTCTGCCACCCTAACTTTAATATTTTTGATATTATAAATGATAACACACCAAGAAAAATAATACTAGATGGATATTTTCAGCGCAAAAGCTTTTTTTTACCTTTTAGAAAGAACATTATTGAATGGTTCAACCCAACAATCTATTCAATAAATGATGCAGACACAGCTATTCATATACGTCTAGGGGATCTGCTTTTCCCTAACTTGAGAAAGCATTTACTTCCACCAGAGTATTACGAAGAAGCTATTAAACTTTGTCCAGCAGGTAAACTAACCATATGTACAGATTCTCCTGAAAACGCATTTATACAATACCTGGTAAAAAAATACAACGCAACTATATTTAAAGACACAGAAAAAAATACAATTTCTTTTCTAGCAGCTCATAATAATTTAATTTTAAGTCAAGGATCATTTAGCTTTTGGGCAGGATTTATGTGTAACGGTTCTAACATTATTAATGCACTGCCAAAGACCGGATGGAATAGTAGTATAGATGATGTCGATGTTGACGTACTCCTAGCAGGTCAGAATTACAAATATATTAAAATATGAATAATTTTGTACTCATACATATAGGCGTCTCTTTACCAAGTTTTCTAAAGACATGTATTCAGCAAATTCAATTAACAAACAAAAATGCCGATATTATTCTTGCAACAAATTTAAACGTAGAAGCACCAGGCATTAACTGTATTAATATAAATAAGCTACAGCTCAAGGACACAGGAAGCTACTTTCAGCATAACCCTGATCCACTCTGGATTACATCATTAAAGAGAATCTTTATTCTTGATTACATAATACAAAAGTTTGATTTAAAAAACACTGTGCATTTTGATAATGATGTACTTATATATCACAATATTGATACAATAAAAGACAAATTAGTGCAACCTCTCTACCTCACCCCACATAAAAAAACAGAATTTACTTTTGGTTTTTCTTTTGCTAAAACCTCTGATGCATTTTCTATTTTATCAGAAAATATACATAAATTAATTCTATTAGGTGAAGATGAAGTGAGAAAACTTACTGGAGATGAAACACATGAAATGAGATTGCTTGGTTATGCACACAGTAATACTATTACTTCTTTACCTGTACATCCTGAAATAAATAAGCCTATTAATAGTTTTATTTTTGATCCTTCCTCTTACGGTCAGTTCTTAGATGGAACACCTAACGGGCATTTACCAGGATTTATTGATAAAAATCAAACTGTAGGTGAAATATTTACCCGTGAATCGCCTAAAATATTTTTCTCTGAAAATACACCCCACTTAACACATAGAAACAATGAGTACAAAATATTTAATCTGCATATTCATACAAAAAGACTAGAGAAATTTATATGAAGAAAATGATTATATTTCAGCCATGGGGTGGCCTTGGAGATAATTTACAATTTTCTACACTACCCGAAATGGCTAAGCGAGCAAACTATGAAGTGTATATTAGTAGTAAGAATGCTTATAGAAATAATGAAATATGTGAATTAGTTTGGAAAAATAATCCTTATGTTGACGGCTTTACAGATGAACCTCCTAATGCCGGCTCAACAGATGGAAAAACAGAAGATGGAATAAGCTGTAAGGTTGATCAAGCAAGAAGTGAGCTAGGCGTTGCTAGCTTTGTATACTGTTATGAGTATTTACACGGCTTTACACCTGAGCATAAAAATCCTAAGATTTATTATAAACCAAAATTAATAAAAGAAGTTCAAGAATGTACTTTATTTGACTTAGGAACTATTACTCTCCAAAATGACTACAACATTAATCAATTAGCACATTTTATAAAGACAAATTATGACAACAGGGATAGTTTTCTTTTAAAACACAAAAATATGGCTAACATTAATAATACATACAGAATAGAGTCTAGTAAAAAAATAGAATTTAATAATATTTTTGAATTTGCAGATTTAATATATTCATGTAAAAAATTTGTATGCCTATGGGGCGGCGCTAATGCATTAGCTAGTGCGATTTTTGAGTACTCTAACAAACAGGCAGATATTATTGTACCAAATCAGCGTATCTACAATCAATGGCAAGGTTTTTGTTTTGATACAAATCGTTACTTGATTTTGAATTAATTTGCTTTATTATATATAGATGAAGTTCTTAGTAACAGGTATTACAGGTTTTGCCGGGCCTAATTTAGCAAATCTTTTATTAAAACATGAGCACGAAGTGTACGGTTTAGTGAGACATAGCAATGGCAGAGAGACAGATATTTTAGATATTGTAAAAGAAGAAGATTTTAAGAATATTAATTTTGTTTACGGAGATCTTTGCTCAAGAAGAGCAATGGATACACTTTTTAGAAAAAATAAATTTGACGGTATATTTCATCTGGCAGCGCAAAGCCACCCACCAACAGGATTTGCTGATCCTATTGGTACATGGGATATCAATGTAACAGGATCCTTAAATCTATTTCAAGCTATAGAAGATTATAACCCTGAGTGTAAGATTATGTTCTGCAGTACATCAGAAGTATACGGTAATATTGGTTCTGATCATCGCAAGATAAAAATTACAGATACTATACTACCCTCTAATCCATACGGGTCCTCAAAGGCGGCCATTGATCTCTACTTGCAAGAACGTTTTGCTAATAACAAGTTAAACGGATTTATTACTAGAGCTTTTTCACACACAGGTCCTCGCCGTGGAAAGACGTTTTCTATTTCTTCTGATGCGTATCAAATAGCAAAAATGGTATTAGGTAAACAAGACAAAACATTAAAAGTAGGTAATCTCGAGACAGTTCGTGTTGTTATGGATGTAAGAGATACAGTAAATGCATACTATAAGCTTATGCTTACAGATGCATCAAATAAGAAAGTTTTTAATATTTGCGGTACAACACCCTATAAAATGGGTCACTATACAGACATGCTTATCAAGCAAAGTAAAGTAGAAGATGTACAGAAAGAAATATGCCCTAACTTGTACCGTCCTATAGACATATACTATCAACATGGTGATATTTCTGAATTACTAGAGGCTACCGATTGGACAGAAGAGTATACTCTTGAGCAAACTATGAATGATTTACTTAGTTATTGGATTAAAAAACTTAGCTAATGAAGTTTGTTACTGGTGAAAAAATTCAAGAGTTTGCCGAAGTAACAGTAGCTCTCAATACTGAGAATAATTACAACTCTGAATTAGTTCAAACACAGATAAAAAATACTAAAACTAAATGTTATGTTTTTAGCCCGCACAAAACTGATGTCAAAATACCCGTAGAGTTAAAGACAGCTAAAATTGTTTTTACTTACCCCCATATATTAGACTATTTCTTTAGTTATGTTTTTCCACAAATAGATGGTCCTATTACTCTCATCACTCACAATAGCGATGCAGGTGTGGGCTCAAAGTATATCCCTTTTTTAAATTCTAATAAAATACATAGATGGTTTTGTCAGAATAAATCCACCATACATCCAAAGCTTTCCTCTCTCCCTATAGGAATTGCAAACAGCCAATGGCCCCACGGTAATATACAAAATATTGAAGAAATTATAAAATTAAATTTACCGAAAAATAACCTTGCTCTAAAAACTTTTGATTTATCAACAAATACTGAACACAGGCAACAAATAAACTTTCAAACAGAACAAAATGGGTTTTTAATGTCACCACCTATGCCTCATATTGAATACCTCAAGCAACTTAAGCAATCTTATTTCTGTTTTTCCCCTTTTGGAGGAGGCGCTGATTGTCATAGAATATGGGAGTGTCTTTATTTAGGATGTGTCCCTATTGTACCAAAACATGAATATGTTTTTAAAGATTTTGAAGAACTTCCAATTCTTTTTGTAGATAATTTCGCCACCATTACAAAGGATTATTTAAAATCAAGAATACCCGACTTCTTTCCCTTCAACAATTTTAATCTAAACAAATTAGATTTAAATTACTGGAAAAAAGAGATACTGTAATATATAATAATAAATTATGAAAGTAGGGTTATTTCAAGGACAACTAAGAGGATTTAAGCATGCTTTTAATCATATACAAAATAATTTGTTACGACCACTAGAATGTAAAGAGTTAATTTTTTATTTACCAGAAGATGATAGAGATAAAGAAATTGAAAAGTTTATTCCTAGCTCTTATAATGCCCATATAGTGTATGAAAAAGAGATATATCATGATGAAGAAGGTCTTCTAAATACAGATAATTTAACTTACAACGATAAAGGTATTCAATATAATAAATACCCACTAAGGGGCAGGCTTCAGCACTATTTTATCCAGCTCTACAATAAAAAAAGAGTATTTGAAATCTATAAAAATTCTTTTCCAGATTGCAGTAATCATACAGTATTGCTTATGCGACCTGATCTTGCCCCGCATATACCTCTCAACCCAAATCAATTAAACTTGAATTGTATAAATGTACCTAATTGTCCTCAATGGTTCGGTGTTTACGATAGAATGTGTATTGGTGGCTTTAAGAATGTAGAGACATATTCTTTATTATATGATAATATAAAAAACAAACCATCATTTAGCCACAATAACCCAGAATCAAGACTTAAGTTTTGGCTTGACTATAATAGTATTTGTACTAATATTTTTCAACTAGGTGAAGTATTGCGCGTAAGTATGGACGGTACATGTAGAGACTCCTAAAGTTATAAAAAATATTATGAAAAAGGGGCTTGTAGGGTTTACTAACGAGAAATATATTGCATTAACAGAAGTTTTTGTTGATTCTGTTTTAAAATTTTCTTCTTTACCTGTAACTATAATTACTATGGGATTTGATCACGACTTTAAAAACAGTCGCGTAAATAATAAGCGGTTAGATCTTGAATTAAATCAAAATTCATGGGTAGAATCAACCCTTAGTAAATATATAGTTTGCGCTCAAACCCCGTACGATATTACTTTTTATGCAGATATTGATATGGTTATAACAAAACAATTTGAACCATGGTTTGACAGCATAGAATCTACTGTTGCTTCTCTTGAAAAACTATTTAGCTGCAAACACCCTCATTTTCCGTGTAATGAAACTAATCATTCTTTATTACAGTTTTTTAAAAAATTTGGTATTGGTGTAACCCCAGATTATATCTTATCAGCAGGATATGCTTATAACCGCAAATTCATACCTCGCTTTTTAGACGCTCATAAGAGAGCAATTGACCTTGTAAGAGAAGGTGTTGAATTTCCAACAGGTGAGGAGTGTTTTCTAAACGCATTTCTAATGCAAAACAATCTCATACATGACAGCGGGTATGATTATTTGCCAAACGCTGAACTTTTTGAGTCATACATCAACAAATCTTTACACGCTAAAAATTACATACATCCTATATACTTAGAACAGGGTAGATACATAAATCCTGTTCTTTTTCATGGAAATAAAGATATTAATCGAGCTCGGTATATGATAGAAGAAATTGAAAAACGTACTTGAATATTATTTTTTATATACTATCATTAAGTTAATATGATTATTAATCAAAAGATATACGACGGTAAACTTCTCCATTCTCGCTTTGCTTACACATTTTTTCGTGACAAAACATTACCTATTGGTAATATTATTGCTTTTCGCGCTCCAATGAAAGTTGAAGCTGAAGGCATGATCGACAGTGAAGATGTTCTCAATAATGACTATATTTACAGCGATGATGCAATAAATTTTCTCTGGGAGATACCTAATCTCGATGCTTTTGGTGCTGTTGCATATCAAAGACTTTTAAACACACAAATTGCTAACATCTTAAGCACTCAATACTTAAAGGCACCTATTGAGGTGGATGGTGATGATTTAATTGTTCATAAGGAGCATCAGCAGGGCGGTATTGCACAGACAAAAGGTAAATGCAGCGTTAGTATAACATATACAAAGAATAATGTTGCTCTGGGTCATACAGGAATTAATATCACTGCAGGTAAGAAGGCCCCTGCATTTGCATATTCAACCAATCTTACTGATGAACAAGTTACACAATTTATGAAGATAATTATTGAACTATTTTACACAATAAACGACGATATTTTTATAGCTACTACTAAAGTTATTAGTTAATGAGTATATTCGATATTATTGCAGATATTCTCTTTACAAAAAAGAAATCATCTTTAACTAATATTGATAATGAATCGTCATTTTCGCCCTTCATGCTCAATAGATGGATTAGCATGTATTCAAACAGTCTAGCTATTAAATGTAATTTTTTAAATAAATTTATTGCATTTAATAAGCAGACTACCTACACACTTTTCTTCAACATCTTTGACAAGATGCCGCAGAAAAAGATAACATATTACAAAAAAAATAAAGAGAATAATGAAGTTGATTCAAAAGAACCTATGATAGCCAGGTCACTTGAGCTCTCTTATCGTGAAATTAAACTTTATGAAGACGTATTGACTTCTCTAAAAAGCGTATAATATATTAATATGCCCGCTAATATTGATCTCTTGCCTACACAAAAAAGTTTAATTGATTTATCTGAATTACCTAAAAATTCTTTTAATTCTATCTTTTACGGCTTTAGTCTCAAGCAATTGCTTGACGATGTCATGCTTGTAAAGTTTGTTGATGAAACAGAAGATGGAGCGAATATTATACGAAATGGTATTGTTGTACCTGTTAATGTAGATACAAAAGCTTGGCGTATTGGTGAAGTCATTCTAGCTGGTCCAAACACTAAACACGCGAAACCAAAAGATTATGTTTGTTTTCCTAACAATCTCGGTGTTCCAGTTGCAAATATTTCGGTTGATGGCTACGGTACTTTAAAGAAAGGTATTTTTCTCAACGAGCAGCGTATATTTGGTATTTGTTCTGTTATTAATGATAATAATTCAGTAGCAGCACACACAACTAAAAAACGAAAAAGTGGTGAATGAAAGTAACTGTATCTACTCTGCGTACTATAGTACAGAGCAATGTTGCTGAAATAAAATTTTTTAGAAGACGCCCTAAACCTGGATTTCCTGCTACAAGAAGAATGCTCTGCACTACTAGCTTTCCACTACTGAACAGTACAGAGGGTAGACTGGTTTTGAATTATAGACCCACTAACAGACCACCCCGCTTTAATCCTACACAGAAAGATCTTCTTATAGTATGGGATATTTTTATGCAAAATTACAGGTGTGTGAATACCGCTGCATGCAATCTTATTACAACAATACCCGCAAATAAAGAATTTTGGAAATATTTTACTCAAAAGCTGGCGCGACTCACACCACAGCAAAAAATGGCATTTATGAACAGATGACAACTACTGCCTACATAACAAGTACAGTCAATAAGCATTTACAGAAACATGCTGAATTTGTTATTGACAGTAAGACCATCAAATCAGGCAAAATTCTACTCTTCAGTATAAAAGACTTTTTTTGCGCGTTTCTTCTTTATAATGAAACAAAGAAAAAAAGATTTTTGTATGAAATACCTTATCCCTTTAGCTTTACTGAGAGTAAAGACGAACTTGTCTTTGACTATACTCTTGCCACATTTACACAAAATAATCCTGCAGTTAAGGATGACTTCTTAAAATTTAGAAATAAAAAATCATCGAAACTTTTTAATAAAAAAGTAAAACTTAAGATTTTCATTTAACTTCATAAAAAGTATACTATAATTAGTACTGTGTTTAGTCGCTATTTAAATCATTTCCCGAAAGACTACAACCCGTCTCCTCAGCAAGTTAAGCTTATCAAAAATGTTGAAAAGGCTTTCAATAAAGGCAAAAAATTTGTTATAGCATGTGCACCAACAGGATCTGGAAAAAGTTTTCTTGCTAAAACACTTGCAGGGTTGAGCAACCCACCTGGTCCTGATTTTGTCGAATTAGTCAATACATACAAAGCATACAAACAAGACTTTACAGGGAATTACATTCATGAAGCTGAATGCCTTAATACACCGGCTGCAGGTGCGTTTGCTTTAACCATAACAAAATCTCTACAAGATCAATACTTAAAACTATTTGCAGATACAAATCTCCTCAAAGGAAAAACAAACTACATATGTGACGTGGATCAAAATTTTGATGTTGAAACTGCTCCTTGTCTGTTAGTAAGCAAACTAAAAGATGATTGTTGGGAAAAAAATAGATGCCCATATTATAATGCGCGCAATAGCGCTCTAATATCTCAATTTGCCGCTTTAAATTATAAAATGTTTCTCTCTCTACCCAGACACTTAAAGCGCAAAAACTTTCTTATTTGTGACGAAGCATCAGAGCTTGAAGATGAATTAGTAAAACAGTTTTCTGCTGAAGTAAACTATGAAAGACTTAAAAACTACGGGGTTGAATATCATCCACTTACATCTGAATCATATGAAAAAGCGCGCAATTGGGTTAATATCTTATCTTTGAATATTAATGAAAAGATCGACACTCTTATTAGTAAAGCAAGCAAAAAACAAAACCCTCTTTCACAGCCTGAGCGAATAAAGCTTTTATATCTTAAGAATGTTTCAAACTCCTTATCTTCAATTGACTTGCTTTGGGATGATTGTGAATTTGTAGTCGATAGAGATTCAAAAAAAGCCACATTTACACCTCTAAAGATTGACAAGCTGTCAAAAAATGTTTTTGATTACGGTGACAATGTTCTTCTCATGTCAGCAACAATTATTGATCATAAAAACTTTGCAAAAACTCTCGGTATAACAGATTATGAATATGTAGAAGTAGATAGCGACTTTGAAGCGTCAAAATCACCTATACATGTTTCTTCAAAACATAAATTAAATTATAAAAATTTAAAAGTTGTTCTGCCTGATATCATTGATCAGATTAAGCAAATTGTCGAATTTCATAAGAATGATAAAGGCATTATACATACACATACACAGGAGATAACAAATCTCCTTAGAGATAAATTGCAGACAAACAGAAGATATCTTTTTAGAGATGCTACATCTAAGAATGAAGATATATTAAGCGAGCATTTTAAAGCAGATTTCCCAACAATACTTGTATCTCCTTCGCTTTCATATGGTATTGATCTAAAGGATGATTTAGCAAGATTTCAGATAATAGTAAAACTACCCTTTCCGCCACTCTCTAGTAAAAGGATAAAGCGATTGTTTGATATAGATAAAAACTGGTATGAGAACAAAATGCTTAATTCTATAGTACAAGCATGTGGTAGAGCTACAAGAAGTAAGCACGACTATTCAACAACATATATACTTGATGGAAACATTGTAAATACATTAAAAAGAACCAAAGACAAGCTACCCCGTTATTTTATTGACAGGGTTTGTTAATAAATAATATAGTGAAGAATTATACCTATCACTTTGAGATAAAGGATCTCATTACTCAATTTGTTAATGCATTTGATAATATTGTCATTAAGCGGTTTGATATTAATAGATCAGCAAAAAGCAGCATTCAAGTAAGATACGTCTATTCACCAAAACAAAGAATCATGTATGATTTGGTTAATAGAGCTCAAAATTTAACTGTACCTGTTGTTGCAATTAGCATTGCAAATGTCTCACGCGATGAAAATCGTGTTTTTAATAAAATAGGCGGGTTTTATTATTCTCAAGGTAATACCCTAGCTACTGAAACAGCAAAGAGCGATTTTTATAAAAGCCCTGTTCCAGTTAATATAACTGTTAACATGTCAATTCTAACAAAATTTCAAACTGATATGGATCAAATTATGTCGAATTTTATTCCCTATAACAACCCATATATTATAATATCATGGAAAGTACCTGAAGCTATGGTTGAAGATGGGTTCTCTGTACCGCAAGAAATACGTAGTGAAGTTTTGTGGAACGGGTCAATAGCACTTTCATACCCTACAGATATAGCTGCTTCAGAAAAATATAGAATTGTAGGTGATACATCCTTTACTATCAAAGGATGGTTGTTTGGTGATCCTACATTCCCCGCAAACAATATATTCTATATTAACAGTAATTTTTATAATGTTTCAAGCTTACTTGATACAACGTACGATCAGCTCACTTCTACTTCCTTTACTTATTCTGCTTCTGCAAACCTTGCTAACAACTTAGAGACAGTATCCATATCTGCATTCCCTCAAACAACTAATTTTGATTATACATTTCAAAATATATGAATTACGTAACATTTACTTCTCCTAACACTGCATACCTTTCTTTTGGTGGATATTTTTATGACAGACTTGCATTCATCCTTTTAAGCTCCACAAATAATACAATATTTCCCTATGTTTGTTCTATAGAGTATTTTACTGATAATAAAACTCTTTCTTCCGCTATACCACCCATATCCGGGTATCCCTATAATAACTATTTTATACAGGGAGAGAATAAGCTTGTTATATATTTATCTAACCTACCCAGCCCAGGTTTATATGATATTATAGTGGGCAATGCTGCAGGTTATTCTAAATTATCTACTAAAAACTATCTTATATCAACATATTAGATAGATATTTAAAAGATTTAGTATATCATAAATAATACTATATGGCGGACTCTAATCGCGAATCCACGTTCGGCAGAGACTTGATGAAGTTTGTCTCTTCAAAACTTCCATATCAACAAGTTGATGTTAACGATAAAATAAACACTCTCAACCCTAAGTATGAGGTTTTTTATGATCAAGGTACAAAAAGGGCTGATGCTTTAGCTAGACAGTCGATATCTAATACTACTTTTTATACTGATGATTTGTTTGGTAATGTTTTACGCGATAAAAACTATCACGAATTCATGTATGCAAACGTACAACCAGATAAAATCCGCCGTCTCATGGATTATCGGGTCATGGCTGCTTTTGCAGAAGTTGCAGATGCATTAGATGAAATTTGCGATGAATTTATTAATAAAGATGAAAACGGTGATATTGTAAAACTCATCTTCAAGGATTCAGATTTATCTGAAACACAAAAAACAAAATTAAGAAAAGAATTTCAAAAGTATGTCGGGTTTTTTGATCTTGAGACCAGAGGGTGGGAATATGTTCGCAACATGCTTGTAGATGCAGAAATTTATTTTGAACATATTATTCATAAGAAATATCCTAAAGAAGGCATTCTCGGTGTACTCACTATTCCTTCTGATACTATTGATCCTGTTTATGCAAATGTCCAGAACATGAACATTAAAGGTTATCTTCTTCGCAAACCTGTTTACGATTTAAAGAACCCTTCCAAGGTTGCTAAAACTGAATTGGTACCAATGGATGTAAATCAAGTAACATACATTAATTCCGGAATTTGGAATGAAAACAAAACAGTAAGGCTACCATTCATCGAGAACGCTCGTCGTGCTTATCGACAGCTATCACTTATTGAAGATGCAATCGTAATTTATCGCTTAGTTAGAGCACCAGAGCGCTTAGTGTTTAATGTTGATGTTGGTAATATGGCGCCACCTAAAGCTGAAGCTTATTTGCGCAAGCTTATGACTAATTACTGGTCTAAGAGAACATTTGATGCAGATCAAGGTGCATCAGTACAAAAGTTTAACCCACAATCAATGTTAGATAGTTTTTGGTTTGCTAAAAGAGCTGGCAGTGAAGGTACTACTGTTACATCTCTACCAGCTGGTCAGAATTTAGGTGAACTTGCTGATCTACTTTATTTTGTTAAAAAATTATATAAGGCTCTCAAAGTACCTACAAGCAGAGTTAACCCTGACGATGTATTTAATGATGGTGCAAACATACTAAGAGAAGAGCTTAAGTTTGCAAGATTCGTAATTAGATTACAGCAAAGATTTGCTGCAGGTCTAAAGAGCGGTTTTATAACACAATTAAAACTTAAAGGTATTTGGGATGAAATGTCTCTTAGAGATGATTACCTCGTTCTCGATTTTAATGTACCCACAAATTTCTATGAATTACGTGAAAATCAGAAATTCGAATTAAAAGCTAATAGCTTTAATACAATCACACAAAGCGATCTTGTATCTAAGACATATGCACAAAAGAAGTATTTAGGATGGAGTGATTCTGATATTATGGCTAACAGAGAGTTCCTTAGAAAAGATAAGGAATTAATGTGGGAATTAGCGCAGATAGAGAATGCAGGACCAAACTGGCGTAATCAAGATACAACAGTAGCAGCACCAGGCGAAATGGGCGGTGGTGGAGGTGCTAGTGCTGCTCCTGCTGGAACACCACCCGCTTTCGGACCAACACCAGAAACACCTGGTGAAACGGGAGCTGCAGCTGGAGGAACTGCTCCAGAAGCAGCACCAGAAACAGCTCCTGAAGGTGGCGGATCTGCGCTGCCAGCTTAATAAATAATTAAATGCCTTGTACAGATATTACTCCAATCACAGCTTTTCAGAGCACAAATCTAAACAGTAAGATTTGTTCTTTTAATAGGCTAGGTGAAAGAATTATGAGAGCTCTAGGAGCTCCATTGATAACAGTTGAAATACATCACGATCAATTGTATGAGAATATAAGCCTAGCATGTGAAATGTTTTCTAAATTTGCAGGCTATTCAGAAGAATATCTTGTATTTGATTCTGATCTCTATATTGATAATAAGGGTCTTAAGCTTGACGAGCTCTTTAGTATTACACCGTCATTTAACAAGGTAATTGATCCTACAGTACCTACTGTCTATGTTGCAAATACCTCCATACCCGGGACTACTTTTTCAGCTTCACCCTCTCTATCTGCGACTTATCAAAGCGGTATCTTTAAAAACCAAATATTTCAATCCACAGCTTATGCCTCGATAACAAGCTTCAACTCTGCCTTGAGCTCATCATTTGATGCGTCAGGTTCAAGAGATTGTAACACTGAAAGATTTGTTAATAGCTTTGACTATGATACAATGGATTATAGAAAAGTTCTTGAGATAGTAGATTTTGAAGAAGGGTCCTCCAGTGGTGTCAATACACTGTTTACTATTGAGCAAACTTTAGCTCAGCAAACATATTTTAGTTACGCAATGGGTAATTATGGTTTTGATTTAATAAGCTGGTATGTTTTGAAAAACTGGCTAAAGGATCGTGAAAAACTATTAGCACAGAAGAGATATTTTACTTTTGATCAAAGAACACAATATCTCACATTCTATCCACCACCCCGCACACCTGGTTCAGGGTCCCGATTTTATGGTATTATTTCCTGCTATGTGGAGCGTCCTTTAAGAGACATAATTAAAGAACAATGGGTATATCAGTACGCACTAGCATTATCTAAAATAACAGTTGGCACTATAAGAGGAAAATATCAAGGAACAAATTTATTCGGTGGTGGTACTATAAATGCAGCTATAGCGGAGGACGGCAAAGCTGAAAAAACTCAACTCGAAGCAACTCTCATGCAACAAGGAGCTGCAGGCTTTGGTGATGCTGCACCGCCTATGTTCTTTGTTGGTTAATTATGCTACCTCTCAAAAGAGATGAGAAGTACCGTCAAGGTATTTTCAAACCTGTAAATAAAGCAAAATACATTGGTAAGGATTTACCTGTTTTTCGTTCTGGTTGGGAATTAAAGTTTTTTAGATGGTGTGATAATAATCCAAATGTACTTGAATGGGCAAGTGAATCAGTTATTATACCTTACGTAAGCAAAGCAGATGGTAAGGTGCATAGATACTATACAGATGGTATTGTTGCAATAAGAGAGGGAAATACTGTTGTAAAGTATATTATTGAAATAAAACCATCATCACAACTCAGTGTTCCTACCAGTGGAAATAAGAGAAAAAGTACAATAAACTATGAAAATTATAGGTATTTACAGAATATCTCCAAGTGGGAAGCGGCAAAAAAGTGGTGTGACAAAAGAAACATGAAATTCTTAATATTAACAGAAAAAGAGCTAGGTCTTTAAAAATAATGCATTCTTTTAATAAATAATCATATGGCGCTTCGTCTTATAGTGGAGACACCACAAGATAACACAGACTTCGAATATATTTACGAAGAGAAGAATAATAAAGACCAGCCAAAACTTTTTATTTCTGGCCCCTACATGATGTGTGAAACAGTAAACAAAAATAAGCGCATGTACTCCAAAGAAGACATGTTTAAGGAAGTAGCAAGATATACAGAGGAGATGGTTGAATCAAAAAGAGCTATGGGGGAGTTAAATCACCCAGAATCTGCTGATGTAAACCTCGCTAATGCCTGTCATCTTGTCACAAACCTTAAAATGGAAGGCAACTTTGTATACGGTAAATCACAAGTATTATCAACACCTTCAGGCAAGATAGTTGAATGTCTTATTAAAGACGGTGTAAGTGTTGGTATGTCTTCTAGAGCGCTTGGTGAATTATCAGAGGATAACGGTGTCAATAAAGTAACAAATATGAGACTTATTGCTGTAGATTGTGTAGCTGATCCAAGCTGTCCAAAAGCTTTTGTTAATGGAATTTTAGAGAGTAGACAATATGTATTAAAGACAAACGGCGAATTAGAAGAAATGTATGATAGCTTTGCAAAAAGTATTGCAACTCTTCCTAAACACGATGTCAATACATTCTTGAAGGAACAACTACTTAAATTTATAAAAGGATTATAATATATGAATCAAGAAGATAACAACATTCAACCATCATCTCAAGAAAAAGCATCTCTCTCTAACTTTATTAGCAATATTTCTCAAGAAAAATATGCTGTAGCTAATAAATATTTACAGGAACTACTTGATGCTAAGCTAAAAGCTAGAATTCAAGCAGCTTCTAAAAAAGAAATTTTTTAATATGGAAAAAACAATAACAGACACTCTTAAGGAAGCAACAAAAGATATTCTCACCGAGGATGTTTTAAAAGAAATAGAAACCGCTTTTAATGCTTCAGTAGATCAAAAAGTCAAAATTCACGTAGAAAAAGCTTTAATGGAGCAGGATGAAGATTATAGCAAGAAGCTTGAAAAACTTGTTGAAGCTATTGACACTGATCACACAGCTAAACTCGACAAAGTTGTAGAAGCTCTTGATGCTGATAGAGCTGAAAAATTAAAACAGGTTGTTAAAAAATATGAAACCGCTCTTCATACTGAAGCTACTTCTTTCAAGGAAACACTTGTTAATACAATTTCTAGATATCTCGAAAAGTATTTAGATGAAAAACTTCCTCTTGCTGATATTGAGCAAGCTGTTAAGAACAAAAAAGCTCTTAATATGCTCAATAACTTAAGAGAAGCTCTTGCCGTTGATATGGCTCTCTCTAATGATAGCATTAAAGAAGCTGTAGTTGATGGTAAGAACAAAATCGATGAAGCTGTACAACAGCTTGAAGCCTCAAATAAGAAGGTAAATGAGCTAACAAATGAGCTCAATAAAATGAGAGCAGATCTCGCTCTGGAGAAGGTTGTTCAAGACCTTGATACAGACAAAAAAGTATATATGAAAAAAATGCTTAAAGGTAAATCTGCTGATTTTATTACAGAAAACTTCAAATATACATTGGGGCTTTACGAGAAAACCGAAGAAGAGAGACTAACAGGTCTTAAAGAAGAAGCAGTTAAACAAACTGTTTCTGAAAAAGTAGACAGGCCTGTTATCGCCGAGTCAGTAGAAGAAAATACAGATGAACCTGGATTTAAGAACTACATGACAGAGCTTAGCAAGTACTAATTTCCTTTTCTTGAGGGTAATCCTGAACAGAAAAAATTTAAAGGTCGACATTATCTCTTTGGAGATTTATAATAATTATGGCAAACATACGTCCTTCACAGTCTTACATCAGTGAAGATCGCGCCAAACTATTGATTGAGAAGTGGGGTCCAGTATTGGATTACACCTCAAACAATGTTAGAGCGATTGAAGATGATCACACTCGTTTAAACACTGCTATCCTCTTGGAAAACCAAGAGAAGTGGTGTTTCGAAGCTAGCAACGTCGCTGGTGGAACCCCTGGAGTTTTCAGCAATAACTCAATTAATGCTGGTGGCTTTGGTAATCAGTTCCCCTCCCAGAATGACGGCGCTTATGCTCCTAACGATTCGCGTCTTCCTAAGATCCTCATTCCGATGATTAGACGTACCTTCCCAGAGTTGATCACTAACGAAATCGTTGGTGTACAGCCCATGAGTGGCCCTGTTGGTCTAGCCTTCGCCCTCCGCTACAAGTATGAGAGCGATGCACTAGGTTATGCAGGTGTTGATGGTGGTCCCGATGGCTCCCTAACGGCAGCCCAGGGATTCAGCAATCCTCAGGTTAACGCCGATGGTAACGAACTTGGATACCAGTATCTAGATACTAGATTCACTGGTACTTCGTCCGGTCAGCTCTCTGGTAATGCTACTTACTTCCCAATGGTTGATCAGGATAAGGGTGTTGCGCAGTTACTCGCTAACTTCGAGTTAACAAGCAAGATTCCCCAGATCGTTGTCAGCTTTGAGAAGACAGCAGTAGAAGCCGGTACACGTAGATTAGCTGCTCGTTGGTCTGTTGAACTCGAGCAGGATTTGAAGAACATGAACGGTATTGATATCGATACTGAGCTCACAAACGCAATGTCTTATGAGCTACAGGCCGAAATCGATCGTGAAATGATCATCAGAATGATCCAGACAGCTCTAAACGGTGGCTTTGGCCGCGGTTTCTCTGTTTGGTCTCCTGCTTCCGCAGACGGCCGCTGGCTAGTTGAACGTAACCGTGACTTCTATCAGAGACTCATCGTTGAGGCTAATCGTATTGCAGTACGCAATCGCCGTGGTTCCGCTAACTTTATCGTTGCGACACCTCGCGTTTGTGCTATCTTGGAAATGCTCCCTGAATTTCAGTGGGCACCAGTTCAAGGTAACGTCAATACACAGCCCGTCGGAGTCGCTAAGGTTGGTTCACTTGGTGGTAGGTTCAATGTTTATCGTGACACTCGTACAGAAGCTCAGTTTGAGCTTGCACAGGGTGGTAACTACAGCGGTTCGACTGGCAGCAACTTTGGTGCTGGCAACTATCGTAGTACCGCACGTCTCGAATACGCTCTCTTGGGTTACAAGGGACCAGAATTCTATGACACAGGTATCATCTACTGTCCGTACATCCCCGTCATGGTACAGAGAACAATTGGACCCAATGATTTCGCTCCCCGTGTTGGTCTATTGACCCGCTACGGAGTAGTCGATAACATCTTTGGTGCTAACCTCTACTATCACGTCATCATCCTGCAGGGTCTCGGCGTTGCGTTCCAACCTGGAACACAATCTGTCTACTTCTAAAAAAAGTAGTTGAGATTCAGAAAAGAAATATTTTCACCTGGTAAGTCCCAGGAAATTTAAAAAAGGGCCTCTTGCGGGGCCCTTTTTTTTGTAAGAAAAGCCTATATATAGAATAAATATTTGTATGCCTCAAATACAATTTACTAACACTCTAGCAAACCCAGCATCAACAACACCCGAAACATTAAATGTTTCTCTCACTTCAAAAGGTGTAGTTCTTGAACAACTTGGTTCAAATGTAAAATTTCTTGTTTTCCAAGATACACCTCGCGCATTAACTACAAATTATCAAACACTCTCAACACCTGAAGGTACAAAATTCAGAGCTGATACGGCATATAAGGATGCTCAATTTGGTGTTATTTTTAAAGATAATTCTTCCACAATCTTCACACTAGTGACAGGTGGAACAAATGCAGCTAACAGAGACACATATGTGCTACAAACTGTTGCTTCTAACGGATATGATTCACAGAGTCTTGCTGATTTCCAGAGACTCTGGAACCTGAACGGTTAATTACTGTCTTACAGTCTTAGGGAAGTACTTCCACTTGTCCCACATGGCACCATTCTGCTTCAATAGTTCCTGACTGTTGGCTCTAATAGGATTAATATCAATGCCGCCGCGCCTGACATACAGACAAGATACCATGAGCTCTTCAGGTTTAGTCAGGTCATACAACCGCTTGTAAATGGTCTCACAGATCTCTTCATGGAAGTGACATTCATCTCTGAATGAGACAATATATTGCAACAAAGAAGCTTGATTGAGTTGATAAGGTCCTTTGTAATGAATATAAACATCCCCCCAATCTGGTTGAGATGTGACCCTGCAATTACTCTTTAATAGTGCTGAATGAAAACGCTGTACCTTATTTGAATCACCTTCAGTCCAGCCAAGAAGAGAAGGATCTTCTTTATACCCTCTTGACTTAATCGAGGTAACATCAATATTATTTTCAAGTGTTGGGTACAAACTAGTAGAAAATACAGGTGGGTAATATAGAGTGTCATCAATTGCTTTGGTGAGTCTGACACACACCTTAACTTCTGTTTCTAATAATTTAGATAAATCATTTTCCATTACAGCTTCTAATTGTTGTAATACATTAACAATATTACCTTGATATGTCTCCATATTAAACGAATTCATATAAAGCTTAATAGATTTTGACTCAACAATATACTTGTTAGTAGCAGGGTAAACAACTTTAGCAATGGCAGCAACGGGCATGCCTTCATTTGTCAGGCAGGATACTTCATAAGCATTCCACACATCATAGCCACAGAAGGGAGGATTCTCATCGCTAATACCTAGATGCTTTCTGTTATTAGCTCTGGGTTCGCGAACCAAGAGTGAGGGGTCATAGGTACATTTGTACCCTGTTATTTTGCCCAGATGCTTTGATATATTACTGTTATCTAATTCCGTGTTCATTAAGTTTTATTTTAATTGCTTCCATTCGATCTTCCACTGTTCCTTTTAAAATAGTTACCTTTCCTTTCAATCTTTCATCTGACAACCAATAATTTTCATACAGATCAATAATCGCATCTCTAAATTCTTTATTAACACTTCTCTCACCATCATCTACTAGCGGAACATCATGAGGACTTGGATAGAATATATGATCATACCTATGAATATGATTCACATAGTACATCAATCCCAAACTATTAGACACAGGAAAATCGTTCAACTTCCCTCTAGCAAAATATGTTGTAAACACCATGCCATCCATTATGCAGCGATCATGCAATATGCCTTGAAATCCAAATCCTTTGTAATCATAAAACAAATTCTCAAACTCTTTATTAAGAATTAAAGTTTGAGTTACATCATTTGCACCAGTTTCATTAATATCAACCCCGTACTCACGTTTAATTAACCTCGTAACCTCGTCTATATAGAAAAGCTTAGAACCATAGTATTCTTTACACATCTTCAAAAGAGTCGTCTTACCCGAACACTGTGGACCTGTAAAAGTAAAAATCATTTGCCCCACTTACCATTATATACTATTTCTGCAATAATGCCATACACTGCTGAATCTCTAAATGCATCCATAACCGGTTCATTTGCAGAGTTCATTGCTTTTTTCTTTAACACCAAATTAATTAAACGCTGAATTTTATCATTAAGCCGTACCACTATGGCAGAAATAGCAGCAAATCTATCTTCTTGTTTTACTAAATCTGAACCAAGAGAAATATTACCTGGACCGTAATCAAATTGCTTTTTACAAAACGTTTCATATAGCTCAGCTTGTATTTTTTGAAACTCCTTACATGTTTCTGGAAAATTCTTTTCTACATATTTTACAACATCATCTTTATTCATAATCTTACCCCGTAAGCCACAGTACTTAAATTCAATGCACCAAGATTGCAACCACCTGCATAGCTAATTGCACTTTGTAAGTCTTGCTTTATCTCTTCCATTTTTTCAAGGTATGTAAAAGTATCTGTATCCATAAGCTTCATTGTACCTTCAATATTCTTCTTTTCAATCTTATTGTGTACACTAGCAGATCCAAAGTATTGTTTATAGCGCCTACCATGTGCATCTTTTACAAGAGGTGCAGGGCTATCAGAGCAAGCAGCAAATATGGACCCACACATCACCATGCTGGCACCTGCAACAAGTGCTTTGGCAATATCACCATTGCAACGCACCCCACCATCTGCAATGATTGGTACATCTCTGTCCTTAGCACACCCTATAATACAACTAAACATGGGGTATGTAAACCCTGTCTTGTCTTTTGTAGTACAAGCATACCCACCACCAATACCAACCTTAATAGCATCTGCACCCATGCTATGCAAGTATTCAACTCCTTGAAAGGTAGCAACATTTCCAGCAATAATTTTCGTATCTGGTAAGCTCTGTTTAATATGTTTAATCTGATCTGCAACCTTGGAGTGATGGCCATGAGCCACATCTATAGTAATAAAATCAACACGAAGATGCCGATTAGCCAATTCAGTTATGATGTTTGTATCCTTAGATTGTATGCCAACACTGATGGAAATAGTCTTGAGATCGCCTAGCCAGGCTCTGTTATTAGCATCCTCAACAAACTTAATAATATCAATATCAAACCGATGCATAATATAAAAATAATTGTCACGGTCTAACATTTTACAAATATCATAATCAACACAACATCTCATGTTCGCTGGTACTACGGGTAGCTTAAAGTGTTTACCGCAAAACAATACATCTGTATCAATTTCTGCTCTAGATTGAATAGAATTAAAATTTGGTTTGAGAAAAACATTCTCATAGTGTAATGATATATCCATATTAACGTTCTAGGATTTTATATGCTGTAAAGAAACTCTTCCAGAGATCAAGTGCTGTATCTCGTAAAGCACTGTAAACACCATCAAGGGTCATACCCTCGATACCCACCCCTTGACTCATCAATACTTCACCCTCATCAACACCAGGTGTAACTCTGTGTATCACACATCCTGCTAGTTTATATCCTTCGGTAAAAGCTCTCTCCTGTGGATTAAACCCCTTCAATGCAGGGAATTTATCAATCAACCCAGGGTGTAGGTTATACATTTCATATTTCTCGCAAATTTCCTTAGGTATAATTCTCAAGAATCCATGCAATGTGATGACTGGGTTCTTAAAGTACTTTAGAGCTTTCTTATAATCCTCCACTGTCGGCTTTTGTGGTAGTTGTATCCAAATACTCTCATTAAGCTTCTGAGATCTAAACTTAGTTGTTTCAAATAAACCAATATTAGTAGTCTTATGATTCTGCTTATTTGTTACAATACAGTCTGGATATACACCAAGCGCATTACTAAGATCATATATCTCAGTACCGGTTTGTGAAAAAAAAGTTACCCAAGGTCTCATCTACGAATAATTTTCTTGAACATTTTAGTATTATATTCTACAAGATCAAGCTGCTCTGGTGTAAAATTATGCTCAATAAGATCAGCTAGCTTGGTTGATGGTTTGGTCTGCAGACCATAATCAGCATCATATTTTAATCCATGAATAGCAGCAACAATGGGATTGCTAGTATCACAACTAACAATATTCCAAATATTTCTATCCACATAATATCTAAATTCCCTTGCTAAAGAGCATCCAAGCAGATGATGGGGTTTGCCCCAATTCCATACCCCAGTATTTATGAGATCATTAATAAAGCGCTGACGCCCAGAGCACCATTTGTCGAGATGTGTTTTACCTTCACCTGTAATCTGATAATAGCTAAAATCAAAACTGATTGCAATCATATCGGCATTATCAGACATAAACTTGTAACACTCTTTGAGTTCATGCCAATTTTTTCCCTGTACAGCTCCTATAGCCTTTGTAGCACATACATCTTTGACTGCATCTATTTTATCATCCTGCCATATCCTAAAGCTCGCTACTGTAGCCAGACTATCCTCCAGTACGTCAGGTACAATGAACATGTTCGGCTGCAGATCAATAGCTGCTTCTAAAAATTTATCTGAATCAAATGCTTTGCCTAATTCAAAGATAGAGTTGTCCAGAAGCACTTCTCTATTATAGACATGTCTTGAATTTTTATAAAATTTATAATATTCAGGATACTTGTCAAACAAATGCACTAACGCATAATCAAAGTCATTATAATTAAAGTCTTTAAATCTCAGCGTATCGCCAAGAAGAGATATAGGTGTTTCATGTGATACTTTCATTAGCATATATAAATTATACTATTAAATAATATTAATTCAACATGAAAGAATCCAGTTATTATGGAAACTACTTGGGCATTGTTATACAGAACAATGATCCGCTAAAAAGAGGCCGAGTAAAAGTTTTTGTACCGCATGTGTCTCCATCCATCTATTCTGGTTGGAATGAAATAAAAAGAGATAAAAGATTTAAGTTTGTAGGCAAAAACCTTAATTCTGATTTAACAGATGTCTTAGATGATTTAAAAAAAATAATGCCCTGGGCAGAATGCGCTAGCCCTCTTGCTGGTGAAAATACAAGCGGCCGATTCAATGCATCCATAGCAGCAGGCAGTATTAGTGATACGTCTAAAAAATCTAAATTTTTGTCCAATACAGCTAATACCAATATAAATCAATCAACACTTACAAAGTATTCTCAAAACTATGATGACATTGGGGAAAAACCTGGTAACGTATTTGATATAAACTATTTTAAATTAAAAGATGCATTTAATAATCCTGATGAAACAAATGTAAATAACGTAAACAAATTTAGCTATAATTATACGCCTGATATTTATAGTAATAGTGCTAAAGGGTCATTTTCAATACCCTGTGTAGGTGCACATCTTTGGGTATTTTTTGTTGCAGGTGATCCCCTTAAACCAGTTTACTTTGCATCTTCTTTTGGTGAAGCAGATTGGAGCAGTATATACAGCGCAGGATCTGCAGTAGACGTTAGTGGTGATAAAACTCGCGCAGATTTAGGAGTTGATTATCCTGGCGATTTTGAAAACAAACGCTCTACAGAAGCAACCCCACCTCTAGATGCAGAGACATACAGGAACAAATATATTATAAATCAAAAAGGCGGTACATTAGCTTTTATTAACACTGACAATAAAGAAGCAGTCAAGCTGTCTCATTATTCTGGGTCTTTTAAAGAACTAAACAATTTTACAAATATCGAACTTGCAACCAAGAATGATCAAAAACTAGTATTAGAAGATTCGTTTCTTACAGTACAGGGCGATAGAAATGAATATACAGGGCGTGATTATGACTTGAACACCGTAGGTAATTTTTATAAAAAAATAGGTAAAATAGATAGTACTCTCGCTTCACAGTGGAGGGGGATAGTAAGGGAATTAGCTGATATTAAGCAATTATTTGACACCAAGAGAGCGGATAGGTTTAAAAATAATCTACTCAAGTTTTCATCTACTAAACAAAATAAAGTTGGAACCCCTGTTGCATGCCCTGTTTGCAGAGGAAGCGCAGATACATACTGGATATATAATATTTCTTATAAAGATTCGTTCAATAATATTATTAAAACATCTTTTAGCGATGCAGGGGGTGATTATGCGTATGGGCAAACAAATCTTTTTGATAAGTCGTTAAAATATGTTGGGGTCGCCGGCACACCAGTTAATACACAGCCTGTCACTCAATTAGGTGGAGCTGTAGACGGTAGTAATTTTAATTCAAGCCCAGGTAGTTTTTTAGGTAAAACACCTTGTCCTGCATGTGGAGGGGGAGGTACTTCACCGTCATCACAAGATGGAAACTGGAGTAGAGAAACAAAAGAAGAACTTATAGATCAATTTTTCAGCAGCAACATTACACGGCTATCAGAAATAGAAAAACAATTAGGGTTAGGTGGCAACGAAATTATAGAAATATCAAAACATAAATTTGAAACTATTGGTACTATAATGAATGATTTTGGTTCAATACGCATAGATGATAAAGGTAAGATGGAACCCTCAGAGGTTATTATTGCTGAGTATGGTACGTTTTTAAACAGAAAACCTACACCTGTACATGAGTATGTGCATGTAACAGATCTCCCGGGAGGTAATTACACACTCAATGTAAGTAATCGATATAATTTACTTGTGGGTGCTGGTGGCGTCAACATCAAAAGCTTTGGCCCAGTTAATATTTCTGGTACAATTACCAATATAGCAGGTGAGCAAATCAATGTAGGGTCTGAGAATGAAATAAATATTGATGGTGGTAAGCGCGTTTCTATTACAGGAGATGTCGTATCGATAAGGCAAAGGGATAAGCGTCAGGTATTAATTGATAGCTCCCTGGGTGTATCAAAGAACTCTATTGTTCTAGGTGGCGGTTACTTTGAAGGTGAATTGCATGTGCAGCATGTTACCGCTCCAATGGAAATACAAAATACAAACAAGACACTTTGTTATGGTGCAGCTACAACTGATCCCACCAATAGTAATGGCAAGGTTATCGGGTATGGTATTCCACTTTCAAACTTCCCCATTAAAAATCCGCTAGGATCTGGTTGGATGCCTAACCCTGTTCCAGGTGTTATTGGTCCACCTTATATAGGATATACTGATGCACTGGTACCTTGCGGACGTCTCCCGCTCGGGCTACCTATAGGGTTTATACCCGGGAATGTAACTATAGGGTATATTGCTCCGGGGACTTGTGTAGTTGTCGGACCAATGGGTACATCAACTAACCCTGCACCTATACCCGTTCTTGCATCGCAGGTTGGCGCACCGGCACCTGGCCCGGGAGCAGGTGATGTAAAAGTATTTGCATCTAGTACCGGAAATACGCTCGGGTTTGATACAACAGTGCTTGGATCTGGTTTTGGTTCTTTCCTAACAACAGGCCCTGTAGGTGGCACAGGGATACCTGGTGTAGGATGTGTTAAGGGATCTGATGCAGGGCTTGTTCCTGGTAAGGGCGGTGTTGCAGCTGTTGCAATGCCGCTTGCAATATATGGCTCAGGAAGAGATGACGACAGTATCATGATACCAGAGCATAGTCATATGTTTGCTAACCTGCCGCTCACACTCAAGCAAACCAACAAGCAAGTGAGAGAACAAGCAATCAGTACCTTACAAAGCTACAGAGACAGTAATGGAGATAATAACGGTGTGGGCGGTGAGCCAGCTTTTGCAAGCCCAGTAGTTAATTCATCTAAACAAGCACTATAGTTTGCTGATCCATTTAGGTCTATGATTCATAACCCAATCAATTAAAGCCTTCTCAAACCCTATATCTGTACCAGCCTTTTCACTTAAAAACCACTTATTCTTAAGTATATGCTCTCTCTCTTCTGTGAAACGTTTATACAAATCTGAAGAAGTAACTCCACTTAAAGTGGCAGCTCGTGACATACAAATATTTATAAAAAACCAAAACATTTCTTTACACTAGTAACCTTCAAAAAGGTTCCCACCAACCCACCCCTAGTGTAGCTATGTACAACTGCTCCTTCGAATTTATTTATAGCTCTTCAGTAACCTTTTTTAAAAGATTTTCTAAGGATGGTAAATGCTCTTCAAAAATTTGTTTTTTTAAATTGTTTAAGATTTTAACAAGCGGTTCTTTGCGTAAGAGCTTTACACATGGGAAAGAAGGCTCATAGCCACATGGTTGAAATGTTTGCCATACAATGGCATATAAGATATCTTTTTCTACTTCTGAGCAATTATCCAGAAACCAATTGGGTATCATAATTCGATATCATTAAAATCTTTATCAGAAATGGATGTATCACGAGCTCCAATCTTATAAGCACTGATCTCTGTCTCCTGTGGGGCTACCTGCACCTTGCTACTATCAAGATAACTGTCTAACCAACCTGAAATAGGGTTTTCTTTTTGATTAAAAATCTTTTTATAGCCAAGAGAGCGCAATCTTGTATCACAAAGCCATTTAGAATAACCCCCAAGAACATCTGCATTAAGACCTAATAAGCTGCCTTTGCTAAACAAATACTGTGCCCACTCCATCTCACTCTTAGCAGCATTTTCATACACCTCATAAATTCTGTCTTCACTCTTTTTTACTACAGATGTAAAGCCTTCTTTATCTTCTTCTTTTAATATCTTTATAAGGTTTTGTGTTGTTGCAAAATGTAATGCTTCATCTCTTTGAATAAATTTTATAATCTTGGCATTACCTTCCATTTTACCTCTATATCCAAAATAAAATGAACAGGCAAAACTAACATAAAAAACAAGACCTTCCATACAATTAACTGCTAAGATACAATTGAAAATACTCTCCTTTGAATCCTTGTCTTTACTGGAGCTAAGAATTTTATCAAAATTTTCACGTATGAGTGATGCGCGCTTCACTATTTCCTTGTCTTCCATGATACTATCAAAAAAAGCTGATGCATCTGGATGCACATTGTTAAGAAGATAAGAATAGCTATAACTGTGAATACCTTCAAATCTTTGCCAGGTGTTCATGCATATTTCAAGCTCAGGGTTTGAGACATGGTCTTTTAAGGAATGAATAGACCTTGAAAGCATACTGTCACCTAAAGTTTGAAACTTCAGATTGGTATCAAATACAAACCGCTCTTCATTTGTTAGTTCCTTATAATCACTGCGATCTTTCTGCAGACTTATTTCATGAGGCCACCAGAAAAACTCTTCTTGCTTCTTAAAGAGTTCAAAGAACACAGGGTACTTAAATTTATCGTAACGCTGCAGATTTAGATCTTCACCAAAAAACAACGGTTGTTTGGCAGAATCTATATTTTTTAAATTGAGAACACTCTTCATAACAATCTATTATATACTTATAGCTTGCAGGCTCCACTAGAGCAATCTGATTCCTTATTCATGGACTGTTCCTTGTCACCATCATCTGTATTGTTATAATACAGGGAAATAAGACCCATGCTATATGCATACATGAGTTCTTTCATAACCTTGCTATCAGGCAATACATTATTAGGATAATGTGCATAGTTGTAATAGATATTGGTAGAAATAGCCATGTCCAAGTACTTTTGAATAACAGCGTTTATATTGATGATATCTGTGTTGTTCTCAAAGGAGAAAGCAAGTTGATAGTTAGATTCATATTTACCTATGCCCGGTACTAGAACAGGGAGTTTCCCCATTTTAGAGGTTTTATACGTTATTAATGATCTAACTGGTTCAATACCATTAGTAGAGCATTGAATAACAGAACTGGATTCACAAGGCATAACACATGAAAGAGTTGAATGTCTTAGTCCATGCTCTTTAATTTCTTTCCTCAATGCTTCCCAATCAAGAGAAAGCTTTCTCTTCACGATATCATCAACTTTGCTCTTGTATGTATCCACAGGCAGTATACCTTTAGAGTACTTTGTTTTATCAAACTTTTCACAACGACCTCTCTCCTTAGAAAGAGCTAAACTTGATTTGAGCAGATAATATTGAAAATGTTCCATCCATTCATCAACAAGAGCTAAAGCTGATTTATCGGAATATTTCTTTTCATTTTTAGCTAAAAATGCAGCAAAATTGGTAATACCTATTCCCAAACTTCTGCGCTTCTTGGCAAAATTAGCTGCAGCTTTATTAAAATAGGTCTGAATGTCAATGATTTCTTCTAAAAACCTAACAACAAGATCGCATGTCTTCTCAAGATCCTTCCAGTCTCTTATTTCAAGCATGTTGATAGCAGATAAAATACACATGCCTATTTCTGCTTCAGGGTCATTATAATCATTAAGAGGTATGGTGGGGTGAATCACTTCTGTGCATAAGTTGCTCATGGTCACTTTATCTGACCATGCACCATGTTCATTTGCTGTATCCACATTAAGGATATAGATTCTGCCTGTCTCAACACGCTCTTTAACTATCAATCCAAATAATTTTCGTGCTGATATTTTTTTCTTTTGTTTTATTTTCCTGCTCTCTTCATGCTCTTTATAGATCTTATCAAACTTGGGCGTACCCCAAGCTTCCCATAGTTCAGGCACTTCATGCGGAGAAAAGAGTGTGATTTGCTCATCTTTCAATACTCTATCGTAAAATAACTTCGACATACCCACCGTATAATCAAGTTTTCTCACTCTATTATCATCGGTCCCTGCGTTGTTCTTGAGAACGACAATATCCTCTATCTCATAATGCCACCATTGAATATTGGTAGTAGCAGAACCACCTCTCAATCCATTCTGTTGCCATGCTTTGACTGAAGCTTCAAAAATCTTTAAAAACGGAATAACACCCGTATGAACAACTTCACCGTTGTTAACTGGAGCTCCAATTGCTCTTATTTTGGAAATGTCAATACCAATTCCACATCTACTTGCAGTAGCAATAGAAACAGCTGTACCTGATGCTGTTATTGATTCCTTACTATCCTCCACACCAATTAAGCAGCAGCTTGCATAACTTTTAGAATTGGTGCGTACACCTGCCATGATAGGTGTTGGTAAGTTAATTTTATGTCTAGATATTGCATTATAAAATCTATGTACATATTCTAGTCTTGTTTCTTTGGGATAATTTATAAAAGCATATGCAGCAATAAGAATATAAGCAAACTGAGGTGTTTCATAAATTACATCTGTGACTCTGTTTTTAACCAAGTACTTGTCACATAACTGCTTAATACCAGCATATGTAAAAAGAAAATCACGACCATGATCTATAAATTCACCAATCTTGTTTATTTCATCTTCTGTATATTTCTCTAAAATTACCTTGTCATAGATTTCTTTTCTTAATCCAGTAAAAATAACATCAATCAATCTTGGTGCATGCTTACCGCCCCATACATCCTTGCGCAATTGATAATTGAGAAGACGACCAGCAACAAATTGATAATTTGGTTTTTCTAAGGAGATTAAATTTGCAGCTGATTCAATTAGCACCTGATGTATCTCTTTTGTAGAGATATTATCTGCCATGTTTAATTTGGCGTTTATTTCTATTTCCGATAAACTGACTCCAGAAATGTTTTCAGTTGCCCAGCTAATAACTTTATTAATTTTTTCTATATTAAATTTTTCTAACTTACCATCACGCTTTTTAACAGAAATTTGCGAACTCATAGCCATGAAATAATTTATTCTCCTGAAGGAGGAAAACAGGAACTATTTACCAAATTTATCACAATCTGATGTTATAGTAGTTTTTTTTAAAATCAATGCAGTCTTTTTAATATTTCAGATGCAACAACAACCGCTATTGATGTAAATGATGCAAGAATTCCTGTTAAAATTGCTGTCTTATGACTCCATTTTTTATCAAGCACAATTTTTTCTTTGCTAAACTCATTGTTTATTTGATCGCTCAAGTTACTAAATTTTTCTGTAACAACATCTGTAATGTTTTTAAATTTTAATCCCATTTCATTCTCTAGTGCTTTAAATTTCACATCAACTTTTTCTTCTAATGACTCAACTTGCCCATTTAACTTTGCAATTTGTGTTACTATTGAAGGAGATCCATTTCCTTGATAAACTGCTTTATATAATGCATCAACATTTTTGCGCAAAGTAGCAACAGAGTCATTATTGGATGGTTTGCGCATTTTCATACTATTTTACATTAAAACTATAACGAAGTATGCCTTTATTTATGTTGTAAACTTTACCCTTTTTTTCACCTCTACCATTAATAGTAACAAAACTCAATGCATCTCCTGTGACAACAGGCCCATTGAATATTTTTTCGCCTGCAAGGTGGATAGAATACTCCTTAACTCCAGAGCCGACATTAAAAACCTTGATTGTGTCTTTGTCTGCTACTGCGGAAAACCCAGAATTAGCTGCCATATTGTTATTTATATTTATGTGGTTTTAATAAATAATTTAAAGTATGGCTAATCAAATCACAAAAATAATCATAAGAAACGGTACAGATCTACAAAGAAGAACAGCGAACATCACTGGTATTACATTTAATCTAGCTGAACCTGCTTATTGCACTGATACTCAGCGGCTATACATCGGTAATGGTGCTGTAGGTGGAATTCCCGTATCTACAAAAAATCTAGGACGAGTAGAAACTTTGTTTGGTGATTATCTACAGACAGGTTTTAGTGAGCAAGCATACATTGCCTTCACATCCCAGGGTGCAGAAGTAGGTGATACTATTTTCGACGCCTCAACACGAACAATATATAGCTTGAGCTCCAGAAGCAATCTTACAACTAGTGAAATACCTGCAGTATCTGATTTAATTAAATATGATGCCTCAACTCTCATAAACTCTATACAATTCTATTATGATTCAGATTTAAAATTAAATATTGAAACTCAAGGTGTAGCAGTTACAAATTTAAATAGTAATGTTATCGATGGTATTACTCTCACTAAACCAACCCCTGCAACGCCAATAAGCATTGCATTAGGGTCAGTAGGCAATGGTGTTGGTATTGAACATTTAAGGCACATAGAAGCAAATTCTTTATATATTAACTCTAAGAACGACATTGATGCGCCAATGATTCAGCATGTTAACCCGGGCCAAGTTGTAGGCAGGACGTTCTCTTCAACCCTTACATCTATTAGCATAAATCAAATTCTCAATACAGCTTCATATACTGCTGGGCCTGGTTTAATTATAACATCTACTCCAGAAAGTGTATTGTTCGATCTCGACCCAATCTATATCTCTTGCGGTAATCAATTTTATATAAACAGAAACACTAGTCTGAATGGCAATTTGAGCTGTATAAATAGCATAGCGACAGGCAATGCTGGTATTAGTGGTAGCTTTACTGTGGGTGGCAGCGCAAACATAATAGGCCTTTTAAAATGCACAAGTAGTGTAGCAACAGGTAATGCTGGTGTGAGTGGTGACCTTACAACGAGCGGTAATGCTTATATGCTAGGTAACACCACCCTGGGTGATACCAACACAGATACAACCATTATAAGAGGCATAACCAAGATTGCCGACAGCTCTCAAACCAACGGTATCTTGTTTGGCTTTGGTAATGCAAATTATGATACTAATCTTTATAGAAGTGCTGCAACCACATTAAAGACAGATGACAATTTTATTGTTGATTTAAATTTAAATGTTAATGGTAATACCACTCTCGGTAATCTTGATTCAGATGCAACAATCATAAGAGGAACAACTAAAATCGCTGATAGCTCTTCTGCCAGAGGTATACTATTTGGCGCAAACGATGCAAATTACGACACCAACCTGTATCGATCTGATTATGATACATTGAAAACAGATGATAATTTTATTGTTAATCTGGATCTAAGTGTAAATGGTGATACTACTCTTGGCAATGCAAACACAGATGCAACTATTATAAGAGGCATAACCAAGATTGCTGACAGCTCTGCTACTAATGGTATCTTGTTTGGTTCAGGCGATACAAATTATGATACTAACTTATACAGAAGTGCTGCAATTACATTAAAGACAGATGATAATTTTATTGTTGATCTAGATCTAACTGTTAACGGTAATGCATCTATAGGTGGTGATACTACCCTTGGCAATGCAAATACAGATGCGACCATCATAAGAGGTGTAACTAAGATTGCTGATAGCTCTTCTGCCAGAGGTATACTATTTGGCGCAAACGATGCAAATTACGACACCAACCTGTATAGAAGCGCTGCAGATACATTAAAGACTGATGATAATTTTATTGTTGCAGGCAATCTTAATGTCAGTGGAAGCACAAATATAACCGGAAATTTAGATGTCACAGGTCTTATAACATCTCCTACTTTTGGAGCACTAAAAAACATGGCATCATTTTCTTCTCCGAGAATTAATGCTGGTACTATTCCACTCTTTAGGGCCACATATAACATACAAATTATTACGGCAGTTACTGCAAATGCCACAGGTGGTACCCCCACTTTCAGTCCAGCAATAACTAACGGTACACCTATTGCCGCAGGTACTCTGGTAAGTCTAGTGGCTGGCTCAAGTCTTACAAATGTCAACATTTCGTTTGGATATAAATACACTTAAGCATAAATTAATATATGTTAGGTGGACTAATAGGCGATGGTGAATTTCAGATAACATTCGGTACTCCTGGTGCGTTTTTAACAGCACAAAATCTAGCTACCATAATGGATGCCAATTACCCTGGTTTACGAGCTTCAGGTCCAGTACGTGTGGTGTTTACCATGCGAGGTAATCTTGGATGCAATACTAATAATAGTGGTGTAGCGTTGTATACAGGGTCATGGATAGCAGGATCTGAAATAGTTTTGAATGTACCAGCAAATACAGGGCTTGCAGGTTCACCTGAAGGATTAATCTTAGGCAACGGTGGGTCAGCTGCCAGAGGTGCTGAACCTGGTTCTGCAATTTCTCTAGGATACAATTTGACTATTGTTAACAACGGTATTATTGGTGCGGGTGGTGGGTGTGGTGCAGACCGCGGTGGACCTGATGGGAATGGTGGCGGTGGAGCTGGCTACCCTGGAGGGTTTTCCGTAGAAGGCAGTGGACCTGGAGGTAGATTTACAGGTGGAGGCGGGTCAGGTGGTTCTGGTTGGGGAGCAGGTTTAGGCATGATAGGGGGGTGTGCATCCTACTGTCCTAGTCAAGGTGTAGGTGTTTTGCCATTGGTAAAAAATGGTTGGTCACTAACATTTGATCCTGCTAGCACACATCCATGGTTTGCTGGTAATAGAGGTGTACGTACAAATGTTTGTGATCCTATTAATAATCCTGCACACAGAACTGCGCCTTATTAACTTAAAGCAAGTGACGTAGTTGGTTTGTTGTTAATAATTCCCTTAAGGTAAGTATTAAAAGCTAAAGACAATCTTGTATTAGAAGAGTTATTGATTCCTACACCATGGAGAATGTAAGATGGAAAAAGTATTAAATCATATTCATTAGGAACCACTTTCCATAAATTGGAATTAAATGCAGTATATTCCTGTTTTCTATATTCAAGCGGTGTATATTTTGGGTCTGCAAATGTAAGATGACCAGCATTCATATCTGTTTTATAGTAGAAAGTACCACTTAAAAAGGAATTAGGATGTGTATGAGCTTGATGATATTCACCTGGAGCACTTTTATTAATCCAAGACTGAGTAATATAAATTTCAATATCTTTCTCTGCTCTTAATAATTCATAGAAGTAAATATCAACATGTTTTTTGATAGCTTTATAAAGTGTTGTGTTTTGATTTGCATTTAAAATATTTTGATCGCTTGTAAATTTATTTCCTATATTTTCAAGCATTAATTCCTCTTTATTTAAACTAGCATTATTAAAAATTTTATCAGTTTCTTGAATATCCAATTCATTCTTAATATTAGTGTGATACAGAGGGCTGCTAAATAATGGAGTTATAGTGGTGCTCATTTTTATAATTATACAGGCACAATATTGAAAAACAACAAATATAATTGATTAACGTTCCATTACTTTATAAGTAAACACGTATGATATACTGGAAATTACCAAACAACAAATCATATGTAAGAATTGGAAGAAACGGGCTAACCACAGCCATGGGCGAAGCAATTCTTAAATCTTTTTATCCTGATCTTTATTTGCAAATGATGACACCAGTTGAGAGCAGAGAAGGTTTTATACAAGCATTAAAAAATACAGATGGTGATCTTAAAAAAATACAAGTACCTAATGAAGCAATTCCTACACCTGCACCTGGTGTGGCTTATTATTATAGCGAGCTAAAAAATGAACACTACGCCTTTGTAGAAAGCAAACCACCGCATATCTTTGTACCCACGGCATCAGAAACTACTCGCGGCATACCTCATGCTCTTATACGACATCCAGTAGATAGGTTTAGAAGCTCTATAAGCCGCGAAGTGCCTGAGCTTCATATGAAAAATTATGAGTTTGACGTTTTTGCATGCACTGAAGATGCAGTAAGTAAATTAAAAAATACAGATGTAAATCAACCGTTTTTATATAAAAATAGAACACTAATCTCACAGGTGGATCTGTTGGATAATATATTCTCTGGTATTCAATTTTACAGATACCCAGACCATGTTAATGAGCTAGTAAGCGATCTACAACTTCCTATAGCTCCAGTAAAAGCGCCTTCCACTATAGTCAGACCCATTACATTTACACCTGCTCAAGAAGCAGCAATTATAAGCCACTATGAAAAAGATTTAAAATTATATGGTTGTATTACAAAGCCAGGAATTGTACTATCCCCACAAGGCATAGTAGTAAAAGCATAAACTATGACTTATAATTTTAATGAAAATGAATATGCGCATGTTCTGGGGCTTATTCCTTTGGAAATTTGTGAACTCGCAACAACCTATGCCTTAATGAAGAAGCGTATAGAATATACACCGGAAACCGTACCTGAGCGAGACGGTACACACGCTGCTTATGCTGATACATTGATGGAATCAATTTTATTGTTGTTAAAACCTAAAATAGAAATTATAACACAACTTGAACTTTTCCCCACATACACATACTACCGTATCTATAAACCAGGTGATACACTACCTATTCATAAGGATAGAGCAGCATGTGAGATCAGTGTGACTGCATGCTTGGGCTATCATTACGTTACTGATGCTAAAGAGTATAGTTGGGATATGCACATACAAAATAACAAGGGTGCAACCGCAACACCAAAGTGTTCAGTAGGTGATGCTGTAGTATATAAAGGATGTAAGGTGCCCCACTGGAGAGATGTATTTGATGCAAAGGCCGGCTCATATCAAGTGCAAGCGTTTTTCCATTATGTCGATAAACACGGTAGTAGTGCTGACTATAAGTATGACTGTAGACCTAATATCGGTGACCCCATTACATCTAAACAATATTGATTGTAATAAATATACATATGACATTCAAAGAATACTTTAAGGAAGCTTTTGTGTCACCATTTGTTAGTAGAAATATGCCTCAAGCTTCTAACAACATGGGACCCGATCAGGGAATGACATCAGGAGACTTAATGAATACTTTTCCTAGCTCTTTAAAGAGCGTTAATGTGAATTTACCAATAAAGAAAAAGAAGATTAAGAAGAAAAGAAAAGCTTAGCTAGATTGTTAGCTCTATTCTTCACCTGTACAGCCCATTTACTATTAAGAATCTCTTCACCTGCTTTCTTATAATTACCTGCATCAATGTGTTGTTTTGTGTTTGTAAATTTGCTTAACCGTGTATAGCCAAGATTAAAGGACATATCAAGCACAGCTAACTTAACATTTCTAGGCAGCCCATCAAACTGTGGAAGAAATTTCTTTGCATCATTGTAGGCGGTTTTAATGTTTATTTGAAATAATGTTTTAATTTGATCGTCAGTCAAATCCTGCTGCCCTTTAATGACTTTACTAAAATCAGCACCAATGCTTTTGAGTATAGCCGGTGCATCAGGTCTTGTTAAATTAAACCCTATGCCAATAGTTTTTTTTCCTAATGAGTCAAGATAAACATGGTTTTTATGGCCTTCATGCTTTTTAATTAAAGACAATACATCATCAAAAGTAATGTGAGTATCAGCTACATTCTGTACGATAGCGGAAGACGGTGGTGGTACATCAGCAACAGCCTCTAATAGTTGTTGTATTCTCCTATAAAATTGCACTTAATTATTTAATTAAGCACAGCAACTTTAACTATCTTAGGATGCGAATCAGCAAAATCTAAGGCATCCCTTTTATTGACAAAAAATACATCAATTATAGGCAATTTACCACCAGAAGCAACTTTATTCTTTACAGCAGTTCCTGTATCAACAGCTTTTACAAGACCTACATTAGGTATAATAACCTCTTTATTATAAGGAATGATTCTAGGATCTACAGCAATAGACTCGCCTTCTTTAAGTGTATACCCTGTAGAGCTTCTCATCCTACGACTATCAGAATCAGTGCCCCCACCTCTAGCCCAATACACTGTCAGTCTCACTGTAAGTATTTTGACTTCACGGGTTGCTACAGGTATAGAAATACCTCTAAATGTAATATTCTCTTTACTGACCACAATAGATTTAGCTAGCTTAGTTTCTTCACTGTGTATAGCTTGCTTTAATTCTTTCTTTAGCTCTTTTACATTAGTTGGACCACTAGCCATAGATGTAAAGCTAAAAGGTAAAGTTGTTACCATTAGCCCTACCAGGGTAGCGAGTATTGTGTGTGTTTTTTTGTTTGTTTTCATAAAATAAAAAATAACTGCTTAAGCAGTAGGCACTAAAAGGCCAAATAACTATAATGTTGTTGTATCATTATTTATTCAAATAATACAGGAAACCTAGGGCGATTCAAGCTTAAAAAGCTGCCGAGGTTTTATTCCCAAGGAAAAACAACCCAAGTATTGTTGTCAACGTTCTCCCCGACAATATCTGGTACAAACTTAGTCTTTTCCTTCATATATAAAGAAACAGTTACGAGTTGTTTATGACTGTATAATTTTTTAGCTATTGTAAAGCTTTCACCTGTATCAGAAATATCATCAATTAATAAGATTTTATTATTGTATGTTAGATTAGGTAGTTGATATATTTCAGCGCTATCTTTTTCTTGATCTTTATATGTCTTTAATCCAAAAGAATGCACTTTACGTGTACCTAGAAGATTGCTAATAATTACCGCAGGTACCAGACCGCCTCTGCTAATACCAACCACTTCGTACTCTAATATATCTGTATATTTTTCTTTGAGGTCTTTTACTATTTTCTCACAGCACGGGTGAACATCATGCCAGGTATAAAGCGTTTTCATGCTTTATTATCTGTTGTAAAAACTAAAAATCAACTAGGAGTTGAAATTATATCTTTTTAACATTCCAGGCATTTTGCCAGCACGTCTTAATTTTTCTACATCTCTTTCTATTTCTATAAGGGCACGGACTGCATGCATTAAAAATCCGTGCTTTTCTTTTATTCTTTTATATACAAAATTAGGTTCATTATTTTTAATTCTTTTGGCAAGATCTTCAAATTTTTTAGTTATATTATCTTTTAAACTACCTAAGGTAACAACACCGAATCCAGAAACATTGACTTTTGATTTATCTAAATCAACCTTGTCTATTTCCTCTATCCAGCCAGCTCTTACTTTTTCAGGCTGCGTGATGGTTGTTTCCTCGGCTTCATTATCTCTATAATCTACTGGTGCTATAGCATTATCCGGTATGTTTTGTGTTTGAACTTCAGTGTGGTTAGCATTAGCGTTTGGCTTGAGCTTATTAAGATACACTTGCTCTATTAAAAAGACATCTCTGTTCACTTAAGTATTTATATGGAGAAGTCCAAATTGGACAAATTAAAATCCATGACCCGCAAAGAGGTTTGTGATTTTGTAGCAGAAAACTGGGATTTATTTAAATCATGTGATAGCTGTGAATCGATCCTATCGCAAAGAACAAACATATGCCCAGTATGCTTATGCTATAGGTTTAATGCAGAAGAGAAACTAATTAAAAGGCTTGCTAGAAAATTTAAAAATAAACCAAGAACTAGCTTACTTGATTCCGATTTTTTGTAGATCGAGCCGATCATTTAAATGTTGTGATAAAAATATTACCTTCTTCATGATCTCTTCTTTCCTGACACCTTTACTTTTCTTTGCTTCTAAATAAAGATCCAAGACTAAGTCTGCGGTAATTTTTCTCCGCTCACTCATAATAATATTTATTATTTTCTTTTATAATAGTTGATTTTAATCATATATCTTATAATTAGTCATATGGAAAATAACTTCATTACACAAATTGTTGAACTAGCAAACACATTGACAGCAGACTATGAAAAGTTTTTTGTCAAGCAACAGAACGCAGCTTCTTCTCGTCTTCGCAAGGGGCTAAAAGCAATCGCTGATGTCTGCAAGGCTGAGCGTAAGAATATTACAGAAGTAAGAAATAACCGCAAAGCCAAGTCTGCTTAAAGTTTAAAGTATATCTTAAAAAGATAGCTCACGACTAAGTGGGTCAACAGCCCTGCAAAGGCTGTTGCAACAATAAAATTAAACTCTCCCCTCAGGGGGTTATAGAGCAAAGAGGTAGCAACACCTATCCAAAAACTACTACACTCTGGGCATAACAATGGCCTGTTAATAAGTGGAATCTTTGCTATTATATTCCTAATAGGAATAAAGATTTTTGCAAAACTCCACATTTGAGACACTGAAACAGATAGCAATAAAAAGAGTATTGTATTGCTCAATATCATAAAAAGAATATCCTAAGTTTATCTCCCTTGCTAACAACACTAAAGCTTCGAAAGTTAAATCTATCTTGTATTGCGCGGTTAGAGAAATTAGTATAAGCTTCAGTAGTATCATCTATCTCAAAAACTTTTCCAGAGACATCATAAAAACTACTACCTTCAAGTATTGAATTGATAGTTTGCTGCAGAGAAGCATTCTTATCAAAAAAATTTCTCAAACATTCAAATACATCACTTGAATGTTCCTCAATGAATAATTGGACTTTTCTAGCACAACTGCATTGCGGGTTGCTTTTAAAAGACATTATATCTGCTGCTATTACAGAAAATGTATTTTGTAATTCTTCTGCAAAAGCGGGGAGATTAACAATTAAGGGCATTATTGCACCAGCTATGGCTGGTGTGGGTTCATTGAGATATAATTTCATATTATTATTATATCTTATCTAAGAAAAAACTCAACATGTTCACTCAAAATTATATCCCGGGATCCGAAAGTTCTTTTTTACATTCGGGTCGGTAATAATATGACCTGAAACTACACCTGGATATTTCATCACATCAACTGTAAACTCTGAAAAAGGTGATTTGACATTACCATTGGGTAAAACAATACCGTTTGGTATGCCCCCAACCACCTTATCAAACGGGCCACTAGCATACACAGTTCTTGTGCCTGTTGGAGTATTCTGTTCGCTAACTTTATGATATACAGACCCATCAGATGCCCGATATCCTACATTTTTAGGCAATGGCTGTGTTGCTGGTGTTTCAGTGCCTGCACCAGTGTTGAGATCTATAATTTTTGCTTCCGGGTCATAACTCGCATAACAACGCTCTGATTTTTGCCGCATCTTTTTTTGTTGATCGGCAATCATGGCAGATTGAATGAGACCTCCCACCAGTCCAATTATGGGGCCAATGGGTATTCCACCTTCACCGCCACTACCGTTCATAGGGACACTTCTGCTTTGTATTGGATACCCAGATTGCATAGGCACAGGAGCAGTAGAGTATGTCTGTCTTGGTTGTTGTGGAGCAAGACCATATGAGAATGTTGATTGACATTGTGCAGAACAACAAATGCTCAACAGCAAGATGGCTCCTCTCTTCATGCTATCATAATATAGGAACTAGAATTTGAAGCAAGCAAATACTTTAATAATCATAATAACACAGTGGACTATATCATACATGTGTTTAAGTAAACATAATGAACATAAACATTAGCACAGATTTAAAGATAAACAATAAGACTGTTGATACTCTTAGTGTTGTAATGAACGCTGAAGAGTTAACTAAGATAGTGAAGACCAAGGGGTTAGCTGCTGGTAACCAGGCCATTGATAAGTTTGTAGCCAGATATACAGAAGACTTGAAGAAGAAGTTAGCTGCATCAATTAACCAGTAATTCCTAAAAATATCAGTTAATTATAATAAATACTAGTAGCATGGCTACGCCTCCTAATTTTACAGATTTACAGAGGGCTCAGAGATTAGCTGTTAATAATAGACTATCCTTCAATAGGGTAGTTAATAACGGATCTCCTTCAAGCCAGGGTGTTGCTATACCGCCAGCGCCAGCGCCAGTTCCAGAACCAGTGTATAACTATGTAACAGATAACAACACAGTTATATCTGTTACTAATGCAGAAGTACCAAATTACTTCATTGTTACAACAACAGTAGCAACATTTAGTGCTCTTTTTGACAGCCAGACATTAGGATTTTCAAACAACTTTGATGCAGCTAGCTTTGCAGATTGTAATTTAACTCTCAATTATGGAATAGGTCTTTCTGCTAATATTAATACAATATACGTCACACGAAGTTCCACGCTATCAAGTATTTCAAATAATTTATATACAGTTTACTATACCAACACAGGTTCACTCATTGTAGGGTTTGCAGCTAGTAATGTTAATGTACCGCCTATAACAAGCTATCCACCCACGCCGACCCCAACACCAACACCCACAGTAACACCCACAGTAACACCCACAGTAACACCAACTATAACCCCAACACCAACTATCACACCAACACCAACTATCACACCAACACCTACACCTGCTTCAATATGCTGCAATGCAGGTTCTCAAATTGAGCTAGAAGGTGTTACAAGAACGTTTGTCTGGGATAATGCAAATTCAAGATACTTAAGTGAATTGCAGGGTTACATTACCTTCATAATTTACTATACAAGTCAAACACAGTTATGGAATTTTATTTTTGATCCTGATCAATTTACATATACAGTAGCTTATGCACCATTAAGCTGTAGTAACGCATTTATTGCACCTTTGACTGGGTGGCAAACAGCAGATGAACAGTTTCTTCCAATACCTCCATCATTTAGTACAGGAATATGTCCTACACCTACTCCTACACCCACACCTACTGTTACCAATACACCAACACCCACACCCACTGTTACCAATACACCAACACCCACACCCACTGTTACCAATACACCAACACCCACCCCCACCCCCATCATTCAAGGTTGGCATGCATGGGGAAGCAATGAGAATGGCCAATTGAGCATAGGTGGCTTTGGCGGCAGTTATAATTATTTCCAACCCATGAGTTCACTCAGGGACTGGCAAAATGTATCCTATGGCAGATCATTTGCTGTAGCCATGTCCGGTGCAAATACATGGTATGTTGTAGGAAAAAATGACAAGGGTCAATTAGGATTAGGAAATTCTACTAGCTTCTCAGGATACAGGTC
>Ga0247843_1000771_pt1 | contig 72186 bp, 48 predicted proteins | sample LaCruzMarch2017__FD_192420 | JGI IMG/M metagenome (GOLD analysis project Ga0247843, IMG submission 192420) | Freshwater microbial communities from meromictic Lake La Cruz, Castile-La Mancha, Spain - LaCruzMarch2017_8m | ecosystem: Environmental > Aquatic > Freshwater > Lake | place: Spain...
CCGCTGCGGGCGTTGCCCTGGTGGGTGAAGACGACGCGCAGCTTGCTGACTTCCGCCGGGGTGAAGGTCACGACGTTGGCCATGTTGCCGGTCGGAACCGCCGGTGATTTCACCTGCCGGGCCATCGCCTTCCACTCGCTGCCGTTCCATCCTTCGAGGGTGTAAGCCGAGGGTGGCTGGACGCCGCCGCGGTCGTCATAGATGTGAAGCACGGCGCGGGCGACCTTCACGGGCTTGCCGAAATCGAGCTCGTAGGAATCGGTCGTGTTGGGCGAGCCGTAGGAAGTCCAGCGGTTCATCGGCGTGGCCTCGAAGATGATCTTGCCGTCGTTCGCCCGCGGCGGGAGTCCGCCGAAGACGTCGGAGTGCGATGCGCTGGCTTGCGGGAAGCCTTCGCCGTTGCGGTTGAAGGCGATGTTTCCGGCAGGTGGTGTAGCCGGCACGTAGGGTTTCACGCCGGGGCCCCAGGCTTCGAACTCGGTGAGGCCGGAGCGGCTGCCTTCGGCGTGGGTCAGTACGGCGCGGAGGCGGGAGGCCTGGATCACCGGGAAGCTCAGGACGTGCGTGCGGCGGCCGACCGGTGCCGCGGCGGAAGCCTTGATGCCTGGGACGGGCTTCCAGGCGGAGCCGTCCCAGTGTTCGAGCTCGATCTTGGCGGGCGCGGCGATCTTGCCGAACTCGCTCTTTTCGCCGTCGTCGAGCACATACAACTTCACGGTATCGAGCGGCCGCGGGGTGCCGAAGTCCACTTCCACCCAGTCCGACGGATTGGGGGAGTCGATGGTGGTCCAGCGGTTGACCGGGCGGATGTCGTAGCGGTACTGGCCGTCGCTGAGCATCGCCAGCGAGCTGCGCGGATGGACGTAGGAAGCCTTGGAGCGGGGGTAATAGTCGCCGTCGTTGTTGACGGCGTAGTTCATCGGCGGGTTGTCATCGACCGGGATGACCTTCACGGCCGGGAGCTTCACGACGAGCCGGCCGAGGTTGGGCGAGCTGGCCACCTTCTTGCCGTTGACCATGACCTGGAGGCCCTTGCCGGCCTTGTAGCGCTCGCCGGTCTTGTCCCAGACGACGGCGATCTGGTGGCCGTGGTAGTGGACGCGATCGAGAGCGAAGTAGTCCCAGCTATCCGGGGCCAGCGGGTGGACGACCAGCGTGTCACCCTCGGAAGTCTGGAGGCCGGCCAGGCCGGTGATGATCAGGTCGGTGAACCCGGAGTGGAAGTAGTGCTCGCTGCGGTTCTCCATGTCGTGGCCTTTCCACGAGCCGTCGAAGGGATTGGCGGCTTCCGCGACGTAGGGCTTGCCGTCCTTGCGCTGGGTGATCGCGAAGGTGTGCAGCAGCTCGGCGTAGTCGTCGCGGTGGACGTGGTCCTGCTTGTAATTCTGCAGCAGGTTGGCCATTGCCTTGAGGGTCTGGGTGGTGGCGAAGGGCCACGACTGTCCGCTCCACCAGCAGCAGCCGTCCTTCAGCACGAATTGCGGGTCGTGGCGCTCGACGCTGGTCGGGCCGAAGGGGGCCTTGAAGAAATACTCGTCGTTCAGGAATTGCCACGCGTCCTCGAAGCCCGGGCTTGGCATGTTGAAGGCCCACGGCACGTAGCCGTGCAGCTCGCGGCCGTGCATGCTGCCGGCGAACTTGCCGGTCTGGTAGGTCAGCGTGTGTTTCTTCACGACGTGGCCGTCCTTCTCGTGTTCCTGATTGCTCATCGGGAAGAAGAACTCGCGCCCGGGGTCCCAAAGCAACATCTCGAGTTGTGCCTTGATGCCCGCGGCCTTGGTCGCGAAGACTTCGGCGGTGGCTCCGTCGCCCTTGAGCTTGGCGATGTTGGAAATCGCCATGGCGTCGGCCCACATGTAGGCGTTGAAGCTCGGGCGCAGCGACTGGCCGCCGCGCAAGATGTCCTTGGTCTGCTGGGCGTTGATGTCGAACTCCATGCCGTCATCGTGGCCGGTCTGCCAGAACAGGCCCATGTCTTCGACCCAGCATTTCTTCTCCCATTCCTCGTAGTTGCGGACCAGGTCGGCGAGCAGGTCGGTGATGAAGGGGTCGTTGGGATTGACCTGGTGGGCGGCCCAGGCGGCATCGGCGGCCCAGAACGAGTAGTTGCGCGGCTGGGCGCCGGGATGGCGCATCCAGAAGCGGACGAAGTCCCTGACATATCTCGGATCCTGCAGCCAGCGGACCTCGTTGATCTGGTGTCCGGCGGGGCAAGCGATCGTGCCGTAGGCTCCCGACCAGAAGGGCCGGTTGGAGAACTCGGTGAAGGCGTAGCCGTGGTTCGGATTGCCGTAGACGAAGTGCCGCGTGACCAGCTCCCAGCGGTAGTAGTAGGTCTTGTTGATCTCCTCGTCCGGGCTGTCGAAGAAGGGGATGTTCCTCTCGAACCAATCGAAGTCGCGGTTCACCAGGAAGTCCTGCTTATCGAGGAGCTTCTGGGCATCGAGCACGGGCTCGGCCATCGTGGTGGCGAGGAGCAGGGGAAGCAGTGCGAGAGCGTGTTTCATCAATGGAGCGGGTCTTGGGGGCGGGGACGATCTGGCTCCGGTTCGAACCAGCCGGGGCACCAAACGCGGGACGGCTAGCGGCCGCGCAAGTCTAACAACTTATCCCCCGCCGCGCGCAGGATGCCCTCGCTCTTCGCGAAGTGGAAGCGGATCAGATGGTTCACCGGCTCGCGGAAGAAGCTGGAACCCGCGACCCCTGCGACGCCGATCTCCTTGATCAGCCATTCGGAGGCCTCGGTGTCAGTGGCGAAGCCGAGCGAGGAGATGTCGAGCATGACGTAGTAGGCCCCCTGAGGTTCGGTGAAGGGCAGGCCGAGCTCGCGCAGGTAGCCGAGGAAGACGTCGCGCTTCGCGGTGTAGAGCGAAGTCAGGCCGGCATAGTAGCTGTCGGGCAGCTCCAGCCCGGCGACCGCAGCTTCCTGCAGCGGCGCGGCGGCCCCCACGGTGAGGAAATCGTGGACCTTCCGGGCCTGCGCGATGACCTCCGGCGCGGCATGGACGTAGCCGAGCCGCCAGCCGGTGATCGAGTAGGTCTTCGACAGCGAGTTGCAGGTGATGACCCGCGATGCGGCTCCCGGCAGGGCACAGGCGTAGACGTGTTGATGCGGCTCGTAGACGATGTGCTCGTAGGGCTCGTCCATGATCACGAAGGCGTCGTGCTCCTCCGCGAGTTGCAGGATGTAAAGCAGCTCCTCGCGGGTGAAGACCTTGCCGGTGGGGTTGGAGGGATTGCAGACGACGATCGCCTTCGGCTTCTGTTCGAAGGCCTTCGCCAGTTCCTCGCGGTCGAAGCCGAAGTCCGGCGGCCGCAACGCAACGTAGATCGGCTCGGCGCCGGAGAGGATGGCGTCGGCGGCGTAGTTTTCGTAGAAGGGCGAGAAGACGATCACCTTGTCGCCCGGATTGCAGGCGGTCATCATCGCGACCATCATCGCCTCGGTGCTGCCGCAGGTGACGACGAGGTGCTGGTCGGGATCGACCTCCAGCCCGGTGAAGCGCGAGATTTTCCTCGCCAGCGCCTCGCGGAAGCGCGGCGCGCCCCAGGTCACGGCATACTGGTGATGCGGCCCGCGGGTCGCGCGCTCGAGGGCGGCGAGCAGTTCTTCCGGCGGATCGAAATCGGGGAAGCCTTGGGCGAGATTGATCGCGCCGTGGCGGGTGGCGAGGCGCGAGGTGCCGCGGATCACGGACTCGGTGAAGGCGGACAAGCGGGTGGCGGTGGCAGGCATGGCTTCTTCAGCCCGGAATCGACCTGAGGGAGCGCGCGCGGTCGAGCATGGAGTGTGGATTCGCGGTCCGGATGAAGAAGAATGGGAACAACGAAAAAGTCGAAACGAGCGAAAGGGAATGGCCGAAACTTGGTGGGATCGGCTTCCAAGGCAGACTCCGTACAGGAAGGGTCTGGACTCTCAAATTTCGTTCATTTCGACGTTTTCGTTGTTCAAGGTCTTCCATCAAGGCCGGCGGCGTGAGGGCCGTCCTTGTCGTCACTACTTTTCCATCTCGTCCAGCCGCCGCAGGGTCTCCTGCGCGATCCATTGGCCGTATTCGACCTCGAAGCGGGGAACGAACACGGTGTGGCCGCTTTTCAGGTCGTCGAAGTCCGCCTGTGCGGTCCAGTATTTCTCTTCCCGGTGGATCGACGAGATCGCGAATACGGTCGCGACCATCGCGGCGGCCACGAAGGGGCGGGCGGCGACCATCAGGGTGGCGCGGTGCAGGGTGCGGTCGGGAGCGTGGCGGAAGCAGCCGATGGCGATGATGAAAAGCCAGATGAGGGGAAAGGCGAGCAGGGAGGCAACGAGGATGGGAGCCCAGGGTTCGGAGAGGTTCCAGGATTCGGCCAGCTTTGAAAGGACCGAGGCGATGGGGATCAGCGCCAGGGTTACCGGAAAGAGGAGCCGACCGGGATCGACCCCGACCCAGCCCAGCGCGAGCACCGCGCCTCGCCGGCCGAGCCGCCAGCGGGTGGCTTGCAGGGTGCCGAGCACGATGGCCACCACCAACGCCACGGCTTGGATGAGCCACAGGGAAAAGCGGTCGCCGGAGAGGCTGAGGTCGCGCGAATCCATCCAGGGCACCCGCGTCGAAAAGACATAGAGACCGGCGGGCAGCAGCACGCCGAGAGGCGCGATCCAAGCGTGGTCGCGCCGGTCTAACAGACCAGCGAGCCGGCCCGGGAGCAGCCCGAGTTCATTGCGGGATCGCCAAGGCACGAGCAGCAGGAAAACCAGCGCCAGGGTCAGCAGGACCGCGACGGCGTGCATCATCAGCCGCTCGTACATTGCATACTCAGCCAGCCGGCCGCCGCGGAGTTCAGGCTCGGTGACGGGGACGCTGGCGGGGCTGCCGTTGGATCGGAAGCCGGTGGCCGAGCTTGCCAGATTGCTGCCCCGGTCTTCGGTCAAGGCATCCGGCGGAGCCTGCGGGTCCGGGTGATGCTTGGGGTTGAGCTGATCTGCCAAGGTCTCGTAGCGCTTGGCTTCCGTGGCATCCCCGAGATCGGACCACGCTTTCGAAAGTCCCAGCGCGACGTCTTGAGCGAAGCGACGGGCGACCATCGCGGGAAGAACCCCGGATGAGTTGTGACACGAAACCTGCACCGTCAGCGAGTGCAGCCGCCCCAGATCTAACAGGCGCTGCTTGTCCGCGGCCTTTGTGGCTTGATCCGCGGCGAGCCGGAAGGCTTCGGCGTAGCGGTTCAGGTCCATCCAGCCCGACCAGATGTCCTCGGGCTGGCCATAGGAGAGGACTTGGTAGCTGCACAGGTCCGGGAAATCGACGGCGGCCGGAAAAGCCGCGAGCCGGATGGCATTGAGACGCTCCAGATAGTCATCGAGCCGTGGCATCGCGAGGGCCGCGGCGAGGTCGTCCCAGCCTTCCTGGAATGCCTTGGGATCGATCACCACGCGGGGCGGTTTCTCGACACAGGGTGCCTTCGGCGGCGGCAGGCCTTGCGCCCGGGCGGCGAGCTTCTCGGCTCTGCTGATTCTCGGAGGCGGAGCAGTGCCGATCGCGGCCTCCATCTTCGACGCGCCCCGCATGAGGCGGAACCAGCCGTTGCCCGGATCGAGTTCCTCGCCGGTCTCGACAAAGCGGTCGGGCCAGCGCTTGTGCTCCCGTTGGAAAGCAATGGCGTAGGCGAAGTAGTGCCACGGATCCTCCGGATGAGCATCCAACAGCGGCTTCCACTGCGCCGACGGGCTCTCCTGAAGAAAGTCGCCCGCCAGCAGCGCGAGGTCGGATGAAGAGACCCGTTTCTCGAGATGGCGGATGAAGCGGTGGTCCAGTTCCGCATCCGGAATCCCCGGCAAGGTCGGAACTTCGGGCCGGCTGCAACACACGGTGGAAGTCACCGCGGTGGTGAGATTCCCGGTCCAGATGGCGGCCAGCGATTCACGCGCCGCGGGCCCGGCGACGGTGAGCCAGGGAACCACTAGTGCCACCGCCGCCATGGCAGCGAGGCCGATCCGGTGGCGGAGCGGGAAGCGAGGGGTGGTCGATTCCATCCGATCCGTCGCGCTGCGGATGCGGTCGTTGTCCACCGCGGCAGGAAGGGTCTCCGCCAGCGCCGCTACTTTCTCTAACAGCTCACGCCGAGCCCTGTCGTCGCCGAGCGGTTTCATCACCGCGTCGACGAAGGCCTGGCGCTGGGGATCCAATTGCACGGGATCGGACTCTGAGGCATTCCGCCGTCGTTTGGCAATCTCCGCCGTTCACTCCAGCGTCTTGAAATCCTCGCGGGCTTTGCGGACCGGATCGATCAAGCGCGAGAAGCGGCACGGCGAAGACCCACTGGCCTTGCAGGATGATGCAACGGCGGGCGCTGGCAAGAGCCGGGGTGGCCACCCTGGACTGCGGCAGCCTGCTGCCGCTCTGTTGCCACAGCCTGCTGTGGAGTCAGGTGCCGCCTCGCGAGCCCGAATTGCTTCGACCCTTGCACTCCCCCTCCCGTTCAATCCCATGGAGTGCTGCGGCATGACGCGGCTTTTGCTCGGGAGGCGGATGCTTCGTTCGACTGTCCACGAATCGCCCCCACGGGCGATCTGCTGCCGCTTGGGCAAGGCGGATCTCACCTCAAGCCATAGCGACGTCGTGCCGTCGCACTCCAAATTGCATGATGTCGTTCCCTCGCACTTCTTCTGCGATCGTCTTCCCCGGCTCGCCAGCAGGCTGGCGGCCGAGAGCGGCAGCAGGCTGCAGCAGTCCAAGGCTGCGCCCGTCGGCCGAGGGCGGCCTCCGGCGGCAGCCGGTTCACTCCAGCGCCTCAAGATCCTGTTGAGCCTGGCGGACGGCTTCGAGGAGCTTCGGCTTCCAGGTTTCGAGGAATTCCCGGTCGGCGGCGGTGGGGTTGCCGGCGTGGGTGCGGGGGGATTTTTCGAAGCGGTTGATGGAGACCAGATGGCGTTCGTGTTCGCGCAGGGCGACCATCCCGGCGGCGGTGGCGAGCAAGGCGGCGAGGACCGGCCAGAAGACGACGCGCAGCCGGAGCAGGCGTTCGGGGAAGCTTTCGCGGGGCGCGGCGAAGTGCCAGACGATCAGGACCAGCAGCCACAGCGCGCCGATGGCCAGACCGCCGGCGAGGCCGAACAGGGGGAGCCGCGGTTCGGCCCAGACCGAGGGGATGGCGGGCAGGACGGCGGCACCCATCAGCGAGCACAGCAGCATCGCCAGCGGCACCATGCCGAGATGCAGCCCGCGTCCGGCCATGCCGAGCGCCCGGCCGCGGACGGCGAGCCGCCAGCGGGTGGCTTCGAGCGCGAGCAGCGGCACGGCGAGGATCCACGCGCCGTGCAGGATGGCCAGCAGCTTGAAACGCGGGTCTTCTTCCTCGGCCAGCGGCATCATCAGCAGCCCGTGGCCGGGCAGCCGGGTGGCGATCGCGTAGAGCAGCAAGGGCAGCCCGAGCGAGATGAGGAAAATGAGCAGATGGTCCGAGCGGCGGAGGAGCCGGCCGAGCCGTTCGGCCAAGCGGTCGAAGCCGCGACTCGACTGGAGCACGGCGAGATGGATCACGAGCAAGAGGCCGAGCAGCAGCACGCTGCCCCAGCCGATCAGCCGCTCGTGCATCGCCCACTCGGCGGCGATGCCGGGGTGGAGGAGGGCGGGGTCACTTGGAGCGATACTCCCGATGGAAGCTGTTAGAAGACTAGTAGGCTCGGATGTCCGGATGCCCACAGCAGGCATAGGGGTCCAAAAATCGTTGTCCGCTTCGAACAGGGCAGCTTCGCATTCGTTACCCAGATCCACTAAAACCGAGGCGTGATCCGCAAGCCCCTCGTTGTTCAAAAAAATGCCAAACTCGCGCGGGCTGCTAGAGCTTCCACCGCTCTGGAACCTAAGCAGGGAGACAAGCTCCGAGCGAGTTCGAGACAGGTGAAGGACATGTTTGAAAACTTGGATCCATGCGGAGGCAGGTTCCTTCATGCTCTCGGGTCCCCATCCCCTCCTCGCTGCCGACTCCAAGGCACCGAACGCAATCCGTGTCTCAAAGTTGTAGTTGGGAGCGGGCATCTCGATCCTCATGAATCGGGCGGTTGAGACAATGTCTGCCCACAGTTCTTCCTCTGGCAGCAGCTTGATCCGTTCCTCCCAAGTGGCGGTGGTGGGGTCCACGAAACTTGGAGCAACCAGAGCTTGAGTGAGATAATCCACGGCGGATGGCCATTTAGCGGGAAGGATGCTGTCGCCCTGCTGCATCACAGCGCATCCTTGGAAGTAGGCATACCAGCCATTGCCTGGATCGAGCGCTTCACTCTTCGCGATGAAGTCCGCCGGCAGCTCGCCGTTACTCTTCAAGTAGCCAAACGCCGCGTCTGCGTAGCGCCCCGGATTCTTCGGTTCGCGCTCGGCCAAAGCCTTCCAACGGTCTTCTGCCTTCTGGGCTGTTAGATCACCGAACAGGATCTCTCCCTCCTCCGGGCTGACCCGCGAGAGGATCCGCTCGCGGATCACGGTTTGCCCGCCGAACCGGATAAAAACGTGGTCGGGCAATTGATCCGCCTCGGTCACCAGCAGCAGCTTCAACTCCCGCCGCGCCGCGCCGGGGACGATGAAGGCCGCGGCGAGGGCGAGCCCGAGGAGGGCGGCGAGGAAAAGCTTGGTCTTCCCGTGGCGCGAGGGTGGTTTGACGGTGCGAAAGCGGTCCGTGGTCTCCGCGCAGGCCGTGGCGAAGTCTTCCGGCAGCAGGTGCCGCGCGTGGCCGGTCATGTGGCGGACCGCTTCGGTGAGGTAGCCCGTCTTGGGCAGCGGCTCCAAAATCGTGCGGAGCAGCTCGTTTTCGGCATCGTCAGGATTCAAGGGAGACAGGATGACGGAATGGCGGGCGGTGGCAATCCCGGGGTGGCTTCCCTCTCCGGCGTGCGGCCTGCTGTGGAGTCAGTTGCGGTTGATGCAGCGAGAGAGCCACCTCATCCGCACGAAGTGTCGACCCGGAATTCCTACGCTCACCGGGACGTTTTCCCGATTCCTTACAAAAAGTTACCGATGGCCCATTGCATTTTCGCGGATCGTCGCTCTCCTTGTCTGAATGAATGCAAAAACCTTCGACCGGAACGACGAGCTGGCCTCCAATTTCGTGATTGGCGTGGTTTCGCTAATCCTGATCGCGGCCTATGCTTGCCTGTTCCATGTCTTTCAGTCTGACCGCCAGGAGGGCCGGGCGGCCATGGTCGAGCAGGACGCCGGGGCTCCCGCAAATGAATCGCTGTCGTTTCAGGGAACGGACTGACTGCTGTAGGGACCTGGCATTTTGTCGTGAGGCTCGCGACCTTGACCCCCACTCATTTTGTCAGTAACGCCTTGGAATGCTTCCAAGGCGCGAGCGCATGGTTTGGCTGATCGTTGTGGCTTTTGCGTCCCTCCTGGCATGGAAGGCCGGCGGAATGAAGTCTCCCGGGGAATACGCGTCAGACGGGCTTGCCGGTCCGCGTGACAACGCTTCGCGAGGCATGAACCGGGAGGGTGAAAGAGGGAGTTCCGGGCCGTCCCTTTCAGCTTCACGGTCCATCCCCGCCGATGGCGAAGCCCTGCGGGATTTCACGACAAGGGTGCTCCGTGACTCCGACCCGATCCGCCGCACCAGCGGGTTCATGAGGATTCTCGACCGCTCGACGCCGGAAAATTTTCATCATATCAATCAGGCGTGGAAGGATCTCCGGTTCGCGGGAACTTATCTGCCGCATGAAGAGGTGATGATGAATTTCAGGGCGGGGGAGTTGATGGGCCGGCAGATTCTCGCGAGCCGAAAGGGGAGTCCGCGCGACCTGGGTATGATGCACGCCCTCAAGCCGCAGTACCGGGGTTGGGTGAAGAGCGACTCCGCCGATGCCAGACGCTGGCTCGACGAACTGCCCGAGGGGGACTACCGCAAGCAAATGACCCTGACCTACATCGGGGCGTTGGCCGAGGACAACCCGACCGGCTCGCTGGGCGAGATTGCCGGGCTGCCGGAAGAATATCATGCGGCCGCAGGCGGAGCCATCGTCGCCCAGCTCCGGCAGAGCGACTCGATTGACAAGGCGTCCGATTTCCTCGCGGCCCAAGCGGCAGCCGGCAATGCCGAGACCCCGCTGTTCCATGGCATGTTCGATTCGCTGGCGGGCGGCACCACGGACGGAAACGGCGAGCTGATGAGCCGGTTGGTCGAGGACCACATCGGCCAGCCTTACATGAACGCGCACTGGATCACTCGCGCCGCCACCTTGCGGGGCGAACGCGACGAGAAGACCTCCGAGGTGCTCGCGTGGGCGTTGCGGATGGAGGGCGCGGCAAAGGACATCGCTCCCGGATCGGTCTTCGCTGCCACCACCGCCCTCATGCCGGCCGCCAAGCTCGGCGAGGCGGAGAAGTGGCTGGCCGGGCAGCCGGAAAGCCCCGCCATGGAGACCTTGCGCGCGGTGATCGAGGCGAGGGCCGCCACCATGGCTCCCGACGAAAACGGCCCGGCACCCGGTCCGAATCGATGAGGAAAATCCCGAGTCCAAACGGCCCCGGGAGCCGTGACTTCAGTCCAATCCTTAAAGGCATTGGAGTTGAGTCGGCGAGGCCATCGTTTCGAGCCACCCTTTCCCACGCCGACTGAAGTCAGCGCTCCCTCGCGAGGTGCCGTCGATAGCCCGGCGCTCAAGGAGGGGTGACGGTCAGCCTGAGGAAGAGCTTGGTCTCGTCCGCACGGGGAACGCTGAAGACGCGCTGCCCACCGCTGCCGGTGTCGGGAACCGGCTGCCAGAGGATCAGGTCGCGGCTCCACTCCGCGCCGTGGATCACGCCACCGGACCCGGCGGGCGGAGTGAACTCATATCCGAAGTTCGCACCCATCGTCCGCGGCTGTGGAAGCTGGCCCGCGCTGTTTTTCAAGGGATCCAGTCCGAAGGCATACTCGACGAGGTTCACCAGGCCATCGTGGTCGAAGTCGAAGTGATCCGCTCCATTTCCTTCGTTGGCGGGAGAGCCGAAATGCGTCTGCCGCCAGCTTCCGAGCGGATTGGCGAGACCGCTTAAGGCTGCCACGGTCTCCACCGTCACCACGGTCTCCACGATCCCGGAGCTGTTTCCGCCCGTCGTCCGTCCGCGGGCGCGGATCCGGGCGGTGGCGGGGAGGCTCAGGCCGGTGAGCTGCCAGTTCGCCGTCCCGCTGACTCGCGTGGCATTGCCCAGCGGGGCATAGCTGCTGCCGCCATCCGTGCTGAGGTCGAAGGTCACCTGCGAGACGTCAGGCGAAGTGCCGCCACGGGTCCATTGGACCCGGTTGGCATCCGGAGCGTTCAAGGACTGGCTTGCGGGGTCGTTGAGGATCCGTGCGAAGTAGGCGCGGGGAGTCGTGGTGACCGCGCCGTTGGGCTGGAGCCCGGAGAATTCTCCTCCAAGCAGAACCGTTCCGTCCGCCTGTACCGAAACGCAGCGAACGGAACCGTTCGGTCTCGGGCTGAAACCAAGGTCCAGCACGCCGTCCGCACTTAACCTTGCGATCCGCCAGCGTGAGATGTCCGCAGTCGTTCCGCTGGACCTGACCGTGACGAACGATCCGCCAATCAATATCTGGCCGTCCGCCTGCAATGACAGGCAGGATACCCGGCCGCTCACCGAGGGGTTGAAGCCGGCGTCCAGCGTGCCGTCGCTGTTGATGCGGGCAATGCGGCCCCGGATCGTGGGCGCGGGCGCGCCGTTGGGTTGGAGAAAGATGAAGTCCCCGGTGAGGAGGATCTTCCCATCCCCCTGCACCGCCAGACTCGAAACGTAGTTGTTCGCTTTGGGATCGAAGCCGCTGTCCACGGTGCCGTCGGCATTCAAGCGGGCAATGTTGGATCGCGGGGTGGCCACTCCAGCGCCGTTCGGCTGGAGCGTGGAAAAGCCGCCGCCGATCAGGATCTTGCCGTCCGGCTGCAGCGCGATGCTGCCGACTTGGTTGTTGGCATTGGGATCGAAGCTGGTGTCAACCGAGCCGTCGGCATTCAAGCGGGCGATCCGGCTGCGCACGGTGGACACAAGCGCGCCGTTGGGCTGGAGCTCGCCGAACGAGCCGCCGATCACGATTTTCCCGTCGGGCTGGAGAGCGATGCAGGAAACGTCCCCGTTGGCACTGGGATCAAAGCTGGCGTCCAGCGTGCCGTCGGCATTCAGCCGGGCGATACGTTTCCGGACGACCGGCACAACCGCTCCGTTGGGTTGGAGCGAGTAAAAGGAACCTCCGAGCAGCACCTTGCCATCCGCTTGAACCACCACACTGGAAATGGGCCCGTCCGCCATCGGATCGAATCCGGTATCCAGCGTGCCGTCCGCAGTCAGACGGGCGATGTGGGCACGGAACTCGCCCATCACCGAAAAAAAGTTGCCGGCGATGATCCACTTCCCATCCGGTTGAGCCGCCATCGCCGTCACGGGTCCGCCGTCGACATCCGCATCCAGCAGTTCGACATCGCCGGGGGATGCGGCGGCCCGGGTGAGGGTGATCGTGTAGGTTCGGGTGGTCGTCCCGTCCTGGGCCACCACCCGCACTTCGACCGTGTTCATTCCCACATTCAGCGGCAACGGCACGCTCGAGCTCCCGGAATTGATATCCGCGTAGGACCCGCCATTGAAGCGGATGGCGATCCGGGCATTGCCCTCGGCATGCGTCGGCGTGACCACGAGGTTTCCATCGCCATGGGCCACGGTGGCGGAATAGGAAATCGTCTGCGGAGAGAAGCTAGGCAAGCCGGTATTGAGGCTCAACGCGGAGAGGTTGGCATTGCTGGAGACCGTTCCCGTCCCCCAAACCCCGAAGCTGAAGGAAGTTTCATCCTCGTCGTTGCTCGTGATATTCACCGTGGCCTGACGGGGGCCACGATCCGTGGGAGCGAATCGGATCGTGAACGTCCGACTGCGCCCGGCCGGGATCGGAGACAAGGGCTGCGCGCCCAGAACAAAATCCGCGGCATTCGCACCACCCAGGGTGACGGGGCCGAGAACGAGATCGCCGGAACCGCTGTTGGCGATGGTGAACGAGCGCGCGCTGGAGGATCCGGTGACCTGGATGTCCCCGAAGTCGGTGCCATCGGCCGTGGACGGCGCGGCATCTCCATTCCCGATGTTCTGCCCGTTTCCGCTGACGGCGATCTCCGGCGTCAAATTGCTGACCTTGATCTTGAAGACGCCCTCGTCCTCGTCGTTGCTGGCGATGTTCACCTCCGCATTGCGGACTCCGACCACCGTGGGGGCAATGGCCACCGTGAAGGTCGTCGTCTCGCCCGGTGCCAGCGTCGCCGCACCCAAGGTGCCAAGCGAGAAGTCACCGGGATCGGTCCCCGTCAAGGTCACCGCGAGGCCGGTCAGATCCGCCGCTCCCGTGTTTTGGAGGGTGAACGTTTGCGCGGTGGACCCGAGGAAAAAGACGCCCGCATCGCTCAGTCGTTCGTCCGCGGGAGCGGTGCCGGCCCCGGTGAAGACGGCGATTTCGGGCCGTGCGGCGAGGCGCTTGTAGTCCAGCACCGACTCCATCAGACCGCCGTGGCTGCCGTTTCCATCGCCGGTCACACCCCGGGCGCGGATGCGGCCGGCCGCGGGCAGCGTGACGCCGGTGACCTGCCAGTGCGGGCTGCTTCCCACCCGCTGGCCGTCACCGAGCAGGGTCCAGGTCTTGCCCTTGGTGGTGCTGAGTTCGAAGGTGACTTCGGCAAGTTCCGGGGAGCTGCCGCCACGCGTCCAAGCGACCTGGTTGGTCGTCGGAACCGCGAGACCCTGCGTGGCCGGATCGTTGAGCAGGCGGGCGAATCCCGCCCGCGCGGTGGCGCCGGAACCCAGCGCGGTGAATGAACCCCCGATCAGGATCTTGCCGTCGGCCTGCAAGGCGACACATCCGACGTCGGCGCTCGCGTTCGGGTTGAAACCGGCGTCCAACGTGCCGTCGGGCAGCAGCCGGGCGATGCGGTTGCGGGCGACGGGCGAGGTGGCGCCCGGCGGCTGGAGTTGGGTGAAGGAGCCGGCGATCAGGATCTTCCCGTCCGCCTGCACGGCCATGCTATGGATCCGGTTGTTCGCGTTGGGCCGGAAGGCCGTGTCCCGCGTGCCGCCGGGATTCAGCCGGGCGATGCCGAACCCCAAGCCTCCGATGAGGATCTTCCCGTCGGGCTGGACCGCGATGCTGTTTGTCGTGTCGGGCTGGGCGGAGGTGAACCCGGTGTCGACGGTCCCGTTGGCATTCAAGCGCGCATTGCCACCGCCGATCTTGCTGCCGATGCGGGTGAAGTTGCCTGCAACCAGCACTTTTCCATCCGGCTGGAGCGCGAGGGTATAAATGTCGCCCGCCACTTCGGGCGAGAATGCCGCTTCCAGTGATCCATCGGGTAGCAGACGCGCGATCCGGGTGCGGACGCTCGGCGTGGCCGCGCCGTTCGGTTGCAGCGTGTTGAAACGGCCGCCGATCACGATTTTCCCGTCGCTTTGCAGCGCCATGGTGAGGACCCCGCCATCGGCATTGGGATCGAAGCTCGCATCGGGCCTGCCGTTCGCCTCCAGCCGGGCGATGTACCGGCGGGTGGTCACCGGGCCCTTCGCCCCCGGCTGGAGCGTGGTGAAGAATCCGCCGATCAGGATCTTGCCGTCCCCTTGGACCACAATGCTTTCGACGATGCCGTCCGCGTTCGGATTGAAGGCGGTGTCCAGTGCGCCGTTCGCCTTCAAGCGGGCAATCCGGTTTCTCGGCTTTCCCTGGACCGTGGTGAACGATCCGCCGATGAGGACCTTGCCGTCCGGCTGCGGCACCGCGGTCAGCACGGTGCCGCCGCCGATGGCGAACTGCGGCGAATCGAGATCTCCCGGGGCGGCCTGAATTGAAGGGCCGCCGAGTAGGATGGCGGTGAGCAGGCTGAAGAAAGCCAGTATGCGGGTGAAGCCCGGTGTTTTCATGAAGGGTGATGGGGTGGACGGCGACGCATCATCTTCGAAGAAGTCCGTCTCAGGGGGAGGTGACATGTAGAATAGACACGCCTTTCCTAGGGTAGGCGCCCTGGGTCCACGAGGGTTTTTCAGGAGGATTTTTCCAGCCGGCCGCGATTCGACCCTCCGGCTTGCGGCAGGATGCCGCAGCCACTTTTCTCAAATCACGCTGCCGTAGAGCGTGAACCCGGTGCTTTCCTCGACGCGGATGTCGAGAATCTGGCCGGTCAGCTTGTGGACGTCGCCGTCGAAAATCAGGATCTTGTTGGTCCCGGTGCGGCCGGTCAGGCGCTGCTTGTTGGTCTTGCTCGGACCTTCGCAGAGGACCTGCTGGACCGTGCCGACGAGTTCCTGGTTCTTCGCGATGGCCAGCGCGTTGACCACTTCTAACAAGCGCTGGTTGCGCTCTTCTTTCACGGTTTCAGGAAGCTGGCCGTCCATCTCCGCGGCCGGGGTGTCCTTGCGCTTCGAGTAGCGGAAGACGAAGGCGTTGTCGAATTCGAGGCGCTGCACGGTGTCGATGGTCGCCTGGAAGTCCTCCTCCTCCTCGCCGGGGAAGCCGACGATGATGTCGGTGGTGATCGCCAGGCCCGGGCGGGCGGCTTTCATCTTCTCGCAGATCTCGACGAACTTCTCGTTCTTGTACGGCCGGCGCATCGCCTTCAGGATGCGGTCGGAACCGCTCTGCATCGGGAAGTGGATGTGCGGGCAGAGCTTCGGCAGGTAGGTGAAGGCGGCGACCAGATCGTCGCGGTAGCCGATCGGGTGCGGCGAGGTGAAGCGGATGCGCTCGATGCCTTCGACCGCGTGGACGGCTTCGAGCAGCTGCACGAAGGGCGACTTGCCGTCGACTTTGTCGAACTCGGTCCGGCCGTAAAGGTTCACGATCTGGCCGAGCAGGGTGACCTCTTTCACGCCGTGGTCGCGCAGGCGTTTCACCTCGTCGACGATCTCCGTGATCGGCCGGCCGCGTTCCTTGCCGCGGGTGTCGGGCACGATGCAGAACGAGCAGCGCATGTTGCAGCCCTGCATGATCGAGACGAAGGCCGAGGCGTTGAGTTCCTTCGGGATGTGGTCGCGGATGGTGTTCTGCGAGCCGCTTTCCTCCTCGACGTCGCAGACGTTTTCGCCGTGCAGCGAAAGCTCCAGCTCGTCCATCCGGCGCTCGAGCCGGCGCTGGAGGATGGTGTCCACGTATTCGAAAACCTTGTGGTATTTCTGCGTGCCGACCACCACGTCGAGGTGCGGGATCCGTTGAAAAAGTTCCGGCCCGCGGCTCTGGGCCATGCAGCCCATGAAGCCGTAAACGACGTGCGGCTTGGTGCGGCGCAGCGAGCCCATGCTGCCCATCTTGCCGAGCGCCTTCTGTTCGGCCTGGTCGCGGACCGAGCAGGTGTTGACCAGGACGGCATCGGCCTCCGCCTCGTCGGCGGTGACCGTGTAGCCGCCTTCGCTGAACATCTGCGCGACCTGTTCGGAATCGCGCTCGTTCATCTGGCAACCGTAAGTGCGGATGTAGACCTTGGGCATGGTGGGCTGGGGCGGCGGAAGCTAGCGGGCGGCGGCGGGGGGTTCAAGGCGTTAGAAAGGTAGGGTTGGACGCCCTCGGCCGACCGGAGCGGTACCCGGCAGCCCGCTTCATCCCCGAGCATGCCACCAAGCCTCCCGTGGCTTCGAACGAAGTGCGGAGCCTGTTGGATTGACCCTCAAACGCTTTCGCCTAACATCCGCAACCTGCTCAGTGGCGATTTTGCCGAGATCCCCAACGCTTATGAAGGTCCTTTTCCTACTCGTGTTTCTATTCGTTCTTCAAGGTGCTCACGCCGGTGCCACCCAGCAGGTGTCCATACTTGATCGGGTTGGAAAGACGTCGTGCCCGTCCATCCGATGCTGGTTGATGAAGGAGTTGCCGGCACCTCCAGCCCCCCCGAGCCGAATCTATGGACTGATTCTCCCCGCCGGGTTCACGGATAACGTTTCGATCACTGTCCTAGACTCTGACGGCGCTTTCGTCTTCCAGTGCGTTCTCGAGCAGAAGGTTGGAATTTTCCCGCACGACCCGGAAGCCCGGGGTGTAATCTTCACAATCAGGGCCGATCACGTTCCGAAGACGTCGATTCACATGACCACAGAGAAGGATGGCGAGAAACAAGGATATAAAATCTCCTTGGTTCTGCCTCCTAAAGGTGAGCCAGCCGAAGGAAAAGCCGCGGCCGATTGAGTATCGGCTCAGCGTCCGAGAGCGCTCTTGATGTCCGCCCAAGAGCAGCCCATCGCCGGATCATCGGCCAACTCCTTTGAGCGGCGGCGCGCTTCGGCGACTCCGCCGTCGTCGTCCACCAGCACGGCCGGCAAGGACTCCAGCAACTCGGCGGCCAGCGCAGCCCGGTCCGGTTCGGCAAGTTCCATCGCTTGCTTGTGGATTTCCTTCAGCGTCATCGTTGGGAAGCTAAACGAATGGCGATGGCCATGCCATCCCGATTTTAACCCTCACGGCACCGGCGTGTTCTCCAGCGCGGCGGCGATCAGCGCGGCGGGCTCGCTGCCGTCGTCGGGCGAGAGCCGGTGGCGGAGGACGGCGGGGAAGAGCGACTGGACGTGGTCGGGATAGAGGGCCGGCGCGCCGTCGAGGTAGGCGGCGGCGCGGGCGGCTTGCATCAGGGCAAGCGAACCGCGGACTGAGACGGCGTGATCCGACCCGGCGAGGCGGCGCAGGCTTTCACAGAGCGCGGTGATGTAGCCGGCGAGGGCGGGCGCAACCGTGACCTGCTGGACCGCGGCCTGGAGGGACAGGACCGCGGCGGGATCGAGCAAGGCGGCGGTGCTGGCCGAGCTGCCGTTGATTTCCCCGGCGGCGTGGGCGAGCAGGATGCGCTGCTGAATTTCGGCGGCGGGCAGGTCCATCCGGATCGACAGCAGGAAGCGGTCGAGCTGCGGCTCCGGCAGCGGGAAGGTGCCGTGGCGGTCGGTGTCGTTCTGGGTGGCAATGACGAAAAACGGCGCGGGCAGCCCGCGGGTGACGCCGTCGAGCGTCACCTGCTGCTCGTTCATGCACTCGAGCAGCGCGCTCTGGACGCGCGGCGAGGTGCGGTTGATCTCGTCCGCCAGCACGCAGTGGGCGAAGACCGGGCCGGCGATGAATTCGAAATCGCCGCGGTCCATCCGGTAAAGCGAGTAGCCGAGGAGGTCGGCCGGCAGCAGGTCGGGCGTGAATTGCACGCGCTTGAAAGTCCCGCCGATCGAGGTGGCCAGGGTGTGGGCGAGCGAGGTCTTGCCGATGCCCGGCGCGCCTTCGATCAGCACGTGGCCGCGGGCGAGCAGGGCGGTCAGCAGCAGGGCCGCAGCTTCTTCCGAGCCGAGCACGGTGGAGACAAGGCGTTCGCGGAGTTGTTCGAGGGCGGCGCGTGACATGGGCGGGAGGAGTTCAATTCAAAAGCCGGCCGGGGGGCAGCACGAAACTGCCGAATCTTTTCCAGCAGGAATCGCTGACGTTTTAAAAAAGCGCCGGCATTCATGGTCGCGCAGAGTTTTCGGGCCTCTATATTCAAGTTTTATTAAAGTTTTTGGTTTCCTGACTTCAAAATCCTGTTAGGAACTTGCCGGGCGGAGGTTGCTCTCCCCTTGCTGTTTCTTTCTTTCCCATGAAACCTGTCCTTCTTTTTACCTGCGCAATCGTCGGTGTCGCCCACACCGCGGGTGCGGCGATCGTGAACCTCACGACCGTGAACATCGCCGGGAATGCTCCCGACACGATGGTCAACGCGAACACCGGGTCGACCTTCCGCGGCGGATTCATCAACGGAGCCTTGTTCCGCGACCCTTCGGTGGACGGTAGCGCCGGCTCGGGGACTTTCCGCGACCTCTACCGGATCTCGCCGCCGAGCGGCCAGGGCGACGTGATGGAAGAAGGCTACAACCGGCCCGGAGTGCTTCACACCAGCGTTCCGAACGGTTTCGATCCCTATCTCCGGATGGCCGACCTGATCCAGGACGCCTCCCAGACCAGCTACATTTTCGTGGTGGACCTCAATGAGTCCAACAACGCGACCGACCGTTACCTGTCCGTGGACGACCTGAAGATCTGGGTCGGTGGAACCACCGATCCCGCCGTCTTGCCTAACAGCCTCTCCGCCACCATGGCAGCGCTCGGAATACCGGCCTTTGACATGAATTTGTCCGGCCAGCAAAACTTCGCCTTGCTCGACGCCACCCTTTCGAGCGGCAGCGGCGGCGGCGACCTGTTTGTCTTCGTTCCGAAGGCCTTCTTCCCGCAAAACGCTGATCCGAACGCGTTCGTTTACATCTATACCAAGATGGGCTCCTACACCGGAGCGCCAGGATTTGGAGCCGGAGCGACGCAGGAGCAGATCTCGATCCCCGGTAAGTCGATCAGCAGCGGGAGCTCCGTCAGCACCATCACCTCCGGCCTCGCGACGGTCCCTGAACCCTCAACTTTCGCGGGTCTGCTGGCCGCGGGATTGCTCGGTCTCGTCCGTCGACGCCGTTAGTTGCCGGCAGCGATCTTCCGGATCGCTTCCGGATACAGCCGGTGTTCCTCGATCTGGATCCGCTGGTGCAAGGTCTCCGCGCTGTCGTGCGGGAAAACCGGGACCCTCGCCTGAAGGATCACCGGGCCGGTGTCCATGCCGCCGTCGACGTAGTGGACGGTGCAGCCTGACTCCGTCGCGCCGTCGTCGATCGCCTGCTTCCACGCCTGCAAGCCCGGATAGGCCGGCAACAGCGCCGGGTGGATGTTGAGGATGCGGCCGGGAAAGGCCTCGAGCAGCGGCGCCTTCACCAGCCGCATGAAGCCGGCCAGGCAGACCAGCTCGACGCCCGCCGCCTGCAGCGCCGCTGCGGTTTCCGCCTGGGCTTCGTCCGGGAACTTCGTCTTGAAGCCGCGGCAGTCGATGACTCCGGTCGGCAGTCCCGCCTTGGCCGCGCGTTCGAGGATGTAGGCGTCCGGGTTGTCGGAAAGCACCAGCGCGATCTCCGCGTCGAGCGTGCCGGCGGCGATCGCGTCGAGGAGGGCTTGCATGTTCGAGCCGGAACCGGAGCCGAGGATGCCGAGGCGCATGCGGGGAGAAGGAAGTGCCAAGTGAAGAAAGTGCCAAGTGCCAAATGGGGAGGTTACTCTAACTTGGCACTTGGAACTTCCCCCTTGGAACTTTAGCGATAGCGCCATGCACGATCCCCGCGTTGACCAACTCGCCCGCCAGCTTGTCCGCTACTCGACCTCGTTGAAGAAAGGCGAGAAGCTGCTCATCGATCTTTACGACGTGCCGGATTCGATCGGCCTGGCGCTGGTCCGCGAGGCGCGGGCGAAGGGCGCGCTGCCTTTCCTGCGGCTCCACAGCTCGCGGCTGACCCGCGAAATGCTCAGCGGAGCCGAGGACTCCCAATACCAGCTCATCGCCAAGCACCTGCTCGCCGAGATGAAGGACATGGACGCCTACATCGCGGTCCGCGGCAGCCACAACATCGCCGAAAGCAGCGACGTGCCGGGAGCCAACACGACGCTCGCGATGAAGCACATGCGCGGGGTGATCGACTGGCGGGTGAAGAAGACCAAGTGGTGCGTCTTGCGCTGGCCGACGCCGGCGATGGCCCAGCAGGCAGGGATGAGCACCGAGGCCTTCGAGGACTTCTATTTCAAGGTCTGCCTGGTCGACTACAAGAGCCTGGTCCCCGCCGCCAACGCCCTGAAGAAGCTGATGGACGCCACCGACCAGGTCCACATCACCGGCCCCGGCACCGACCTGAAATTCTCGATCAAGGACATCCCGGCGGTCGTCAGCGCCGGCGAGCACAACATCCCGGACGGCGAGGTCTTCACCTCGCCGGTGAAGGACTCGGTCGAGGGCTTCATCACCTACAACGCGCCGACCATTTACCAGGGCATCCCTTTCGACTCGGTCAAGCTGACCTTCGAGAAGGGCAAGATCGTCAAGGCGGAGTCGCCCGGGAAGAACAAGGAGATCAACAAGATCCTCGATAGCGACGCGGGCGCGCGCTACATCGGCGAGTTCGCGCTGGGCTACAATGCGGCGATCAAGCACCCGATGCGCGACATCCTGTTCGACGAGAAGATCGGCGGCTCCTTCCACTTCACACCCGGCCAGGCCTACGAGGAGGCCGACAACGGCAACCGCTCGCAGGTCCACTGGGACATCGTCAACATCCAGCGCAAGGACTACGGCGGCGGCGAGATCCGCTTTGACGGCAAGGTCATCCGCAAGGACGGCGTGTTCCTGCCGAAGGCGCTGGCGAAGCTGAACGGATAAGCCTCTGGAGTGCGACGGCATGACGTCGCTTTCACTCGGGGTGAAGTCCACCCCACCCCGTCGGCCACGGACCGGCCGGGAAGGCGACCCGGGGCCAGCAAAGCAGAGCGTCCGCCCCGGGAGCCAAAACTGCGTCGTGCCGCAGCACTCCACATTCGGGATCAGTAGCCCTTCCAGAACAGGAAGGCGCAGCTCAGCACCGCGATCCCGTAGCCGAGGCCGGCCAGCGAAAGGACCCGCCAGCGTTTGGGGGATGCGGAGGCCCAGGTCACCGCGTCGCGGAACAGGTAGGGCATGCCGACGCAGTAGAGCGAGGCTACCACCATCGCGAAGGCGAAGATCGGGATCAGCAGCCGGCTCTGGGGGTCCTTGAGAAAAGCGGCTTCGAGCAAGGGCGCGGCCGCCATCAGGCCGAGCAGCCCGAGCGCGCGGACGGAGAGGAATTCCTTCACCGCCATGCCGACGGCGGCGATCGACAGCGGGACCACGTAGCGGAGGTATTTCTTTACCCCGTTGAACTCGCCAAGGTCCATCGCCAGCGAGTTGAGAATTCCTTTGCCCGGCAGCGCGACCAGCAACCAGAACCAGATCAAGCCGACCGCCAGGATTACCCAGCCGAGCTGGTGATCGCGCGGGAATTTCTTCAGGAAGCCCTGTACCGGAGCCGGTTTGGCGAGCATCAGGGCGTGCACCACGACCAGCCACACGCCGAGCACGATGCCGGTACCGAAAAGGGGCAGGCGCTCGTAAAGGTGCATCGAATTCATGTGCGCACGGGGATTAGGCCAGCAAAGCGGCGGGGACAAGGCGGAAGTCCCTGCTCGCGTCTCCCCGCGACAAAAACCCCCGGCCGCACGAGGCGACCGGGGGTGGGAGGACATTCACCGGGGGGATTGGAAACAGGTCACTTCTTGAAAGTGCCCTTCAGGAAGGGCTCGCCGACGACGCCCTTGTATTCCTTGAGGATCTTGAACTGGCCGTCGGCGCGGGTTTCCCCGATGTAGACGTTCTTGGTCAGGTGGCGGTTCTTCTGGGTAGTCACCGTGCCGCCGGGGCCGTCGAAGCTGATGCCGGACTCAAGCACGGCGTTCACCTTGTCGACGTCGAAGCTCTTGGCCTTCTCCACCGCGGCCTTCCACAGGTAGACGCCGTTGTAAGAGAGCACCATCGGCGAGCAGGTCACGCGGCCTTCCTTCACGATGCCGGGGGTGTCGGTCTTCTTCAGCCAGGCTTGGAAGCCGTCCGTGAACTTCTTGTTCGCCGGCGTGCGCAGCGACTGGAAGTAGGTCCAGCAGCCGAGCTGACCGACGAGCTGCTTGGCGGGCAGGCCGCGGAACTCGTCTTCGGAGATCGAGAAGCTGACGACCGGGCAGGTCTCGGCGGTCAGGCCGGCGGCGGCGTATTCCTTGAAGAAGGGCACGTTGGTGTCGCCGTTGAGCGTGTTGATCACGCAGGCACCACCACCGGCGGCGAACTGTTTGATCTCGGAGATGATCTGCTGGTAATCAGTGTGGCCGAACGGGGTGTATTTGCCGGCCGAAACGATCTCGTCGCCTTCCTTGCGGAAGCCGCCGCCGATGTTTTCAAGCGGCACGCCCTTGCTGAGAAGATACTCCAACAGAACCAGGTTCGTGGTCTGCGGATAGACGTAGTCGGAGCCGATCAGGTAGAACTTCTTCTTTCCTTCCGCGAGCATGTAGTCGACGGCGGGAGTCGCCTGCTGGCCGACGGCCTCGGCGGTGTAGAAGATGTTAGGGGACATCTCCTCGCCTTCATACTGCACGGGATAGAAGAGCAGGCCCTTCTTTTCCTCGAACACCGGCAGAACCGACTTGCGGCTGACCGATGTCCAGCAGCCGAAGGTCACGGCGACCTTGTCCTGCTCGAGGAGTTGCTTGGCCTTTTCGGCGAAGAGCGGCCAGTTCGAGGCGCCGTCGACGACGACGGGCTCGATCTTCTTGCCCATCACGCCGCCGGCGGCATTGATCTCGTCGAAGGTGAAGAGGAGCACATCGCGCAGCGAAGTTTCGCTGATCGCCATGGTGCCGCTGAGGGAATGGAGAACGCCGACTTTAACGGTGTCCTGAGCGGTAGATGGAGAAGCCGCAAAGGCGGTGGAGAGCGCTGCGCAAGCGAGCAGGCGTTGGAAAATGGAACGTGTCATGATGGAGTCTTTATCGGGGGTCAGAGGGGGGAAGCCTCAGCGGTGAAAAGACCCGTTCCAGGATGGAACTTGGAACGGGTCCTTCCGCTGCAACCATTATAATACCAAGGAAAGGGGGAGGATCAGAACGCGCAACCGATGCCGATGTTGGCGGTCAGGAAGTCGTTGTCGGGGCGACCGGCGGGGGAGTTGGCGACGACATCGCTGTCCGTCACGTAGTAGGTCAGGCCGCCGTGGATGTTCCAGGCACCGTAGTCTTCACCGAGGAAGGTCAAACCATAGGTGGCGGTCACGCCCAGCGAGCCGTAGCCGAAGCCGCTGTCGGTGCTGGCCGGGTGGAAGTCGTCGTCCAGGAAATAGGCGATGTTCAGCGGGAACGAGAAGGTCACCGGGCCGGCCTCGATCGAGTGGGAGATGCCGGCGACGAGGATGGTGCCGTTGTTGCCGCCGGAAGCGCCGGGATCCACGCGGTTGTGGATGGTGAGCGATGGGCTGAGCAGGCAATCGTAGGCAAACTTCAAGTCGACGATCTGCTCGTTGGCGCTGCCGTAGATCCAGTTCTGATAGAGTGCGGTGATGCTGAGGTCACCGACCTTGTAGCCGAGACCGGCCCAGACGTCGATTTCCTGCAGCTTGCCGCCGATGGCGGAGGGAACCTTGCCGTTCACATCCCACCAGGTGCCGAGGATGGCGGTGAAGTTGGCAGGCAGCGCCCAGGTCAGTTCAAGCGAGGGATTGAAGGTGCCGCCCTCGAGGTCGTTGCCATCACCCCAGACGTCGAAGCCGTAGGAGACGAAGTGCGAGTTGAGGTCGAGGTTCAGGGTGCCGGAGAACTTCGAGTCGGACTCCGGAGCCGGAGTGATCGTTGTTGTCGTGGTTTCGGCATCGCCAGCCATCGACACGGCTGTGCCGAGGAGGGATGCGATCAGGGCGCTCTGGAGTACGTTGGACTTCACAAGTTTCTTCATGGTGGGTCGGTATGGTTCGGACGGGAGACTTGCTCCCGCGCATCCCCATGAGCAGACCCGCGGCCAAGTCTTCGATGGGGACATGCTGTATGACAGGAATCCGATTCCCATCTAACAGCCATTCCCATGCGCCGCGCTCATGGATGCCGGCGCAAGGCGGGACCGGCAGCTTGAATCTCTTGGAATCAAAGGCGGCCAAGGCGCGGTGCAGGCTTTCCAGCAGCCCGGTAAACAACCTGGCGCATCCCAGTCATCAAGGTGCGGGCGGCCAGGCTGTCGGCACACAGCGCACGGACCAGGTGGGTGTTCCCAAGGAGCGGGCCGTGGCCCAGATAGACGCGCTCGTTCCCGAGAAGGTCGAGTTCTTCCGCCGGCCAGACCTCAGGCGCCATGCCGGCGACATAGGCGGTGACGCAATGGGCAGCGGGAAACTTATCACGCAGCGCAGCGAGGCTGTGATCGCCGGGACGGAGATCGTAGCGCTCCCGGGCGACGAGCTGGCCAGCGACTTTGAGATCGAGCTCCCAGCGCAGTCGATCGTAGGCGAAGACCTCACCGCGGGCGACGCGGCCGGGAGCGATCCACTCGAAGAAAAACAAGCCCGCGCTTTCCTCCAGCTCGATGACGGTGCGCTGGTGATAACGAGCCCCGGCCTGCGGGATAAAGGGCTCGGGGATCCACTCGAGGAAGGCATCGCGCTCGACCCGCAGGTGCTGCTGGCACAGGGCCGGCGTCTCGCCGCGGGCCCGGTAAACCCGGGAGGCACCCGGCGTGCTGAGGATCATCCGGCTGCCGGTGCCGGCGGTGACATCGAGATCGAGACGATCGCCATCGAAAAAGCCCGCGGTGGGATTGACGAGGTGGACCAGCAGCGCGCCGGACTCGACGTGGGACTTGCTGAGATGGATCGGCGCGCGGAACGACTGGCGGGAGAGATAGGGCGTACCGTCGGCCCGGACATCGCTGCGGAGGTCGAGGTGACCGTGGATGGCCCGGCCGGTGATGCCGGGAGAATGAGGAAAAGTCTGCACGATCGGGCGGTGTACTGGACCGCGGACTTTAGTCCGCTCGAGATGCCTCTGGACCGTTCGAGCGGACTAAAGTCCGCGGTCCAGTAAGCGCGAGTTTAGCATTCACACGAAAAGATACTCACGCTTCAGCCATGCCAGGAGATCTTCCTTCCCCTTCTCCGATTTCAAATCGGCGAAGAGGAAGGGCCGCGTGCCCCGCTGCTTCGCCGAGTCGCGGGCCATCACCTCGAGGTCCGCGCCGACGTAAGGTGCCAGCTCGGTTTTGTTGATCAAAAGCAGGTCGCTGGTGCGGATCGCCGGGCCGCCCTTGCGCGGGATCTTGTCCCCTTCGGCGACGTCGATGACATAAATGTAGGCATCCACCAGCTCGGGCGAAAAGGTGGCGGAAAGGTTGTCGCCGCCGCTTTCGATGAGGATCAGCTTGAGGTCGGGATGGGCGCGCTCGAGATCGACCACCGCGGCCATGTTCATGCTGATGTCATCGCGGATCGCGGTGTGCGGGCAGCCGCCGGTCTCGACCCCGCGGACGCGGTCGGCGGGGAGCACGCCGGCCCGCAGCAGGAACTCGGCGTCCTCGCGGGTGTAGATGTCGTTGGTGATCACCGCGAGGGAGAGCTCGTCCTTGAGCCACTGCGAGAGGCGCAGGACGCACATCGTCTTGCCGGAGCCGACGGGGCCGCCGACACCGAGGCGAAAGGGACGTTTCACGGGAGTTTCAGGAGATGAAGTGTCGGGCATCGGCGCGGGCATGGCGGAGTGAGGCGATTTCTAACAGGGGATTGAACCAGCCGTCGGGCGGGCGGGAAAGAGCGGCGTCAAGCTCGGCGCCGAGCCGGTCGAGCGAGCGGCGGACCACGGCCTGGCAGGCGCTTTGGCCGAGACGCATCAGCTTCATCGAGGCGGTGGCGAAGCCGCTGACCGTCTGGAACGCGAAGGCGCGCGCGGCGTGGCCGGCGGGCAGCGCGGCGAGTTCGATTGCCGTCACGACGAGGTGATGGCTGAACGGGCAGGCGGCGTGGTGGCTTTCGACCAGCGGCGAAGGTGCGAGCTGGCGCAGCAGCTCGAGCCGGCGGGAGCCGATGCGGCGGGAGGCATCGCGCGTTTCGGCGGGCAGGCGCCAGGCGTCGAGTTCGGCATCAAGTTCTAACAGCCGGGTGCTGTCGGCTTCGCCCGCGGCGGCATGGGCTTGGGCGAAGTAGGGCAGCTCGAAGGTGAGCAGCGCGGGGAGGATCTGGGTTTCGAGAAAGCGCTCGAGGCCCCCGGCGTCCTTCACCACGCCGGCTTCGACCAGTTCCTCGAGGCCGTACGAATGCGCGTAGGCTCCCGAGGGATACTGCGAGTCGTTGGCCTGGAGCAGCCAGAGCACGGGATCGATGTTCACCGGGTCAGGCATGGGCCATCGCTTTGAGAGGTTGGAACAGGACCGTCGGTTCGCTGTAAGCCCAGCCCTCGCGGTCGAGCAGGCTTTTCATCGACTCGTCGTGGAGAACGCGGAGGAAGCCGTCGAAGATCTGCGCGGGAAGATGAAGGTTGCCGGTCTTCCATGCGACGAGGGCGGCGTGGGCGGGGCTTTCGAAGGGGACTTCGTAAACGGTCTCCGGGAGTTGGCGCACGATGTAGTCTTTTCCGTCTTGTTGGAAAACGACGCAGCCGTCGGTAAGGCGGGTCTCCAGCTCGAAGCCGAACTCCGTGCCGTCCTCCGCCACGCCGCGCCAGCGCCGTTTCAAGAACTGCCGTCGCTCGGCGGCAAGCACGACCTGCTCTCCCGGAGGGCGGGAAGAGGCAGCGGCAAGCATGCGGGTGACGAGGAGCATCGGCGACTTCCCATGAGCAGGCGTCATGCCGATGGCAGAACAAGATTTGCCCCCAATATGCCTCAGGTGACAAAGGGTGCTTCTTGTTTCTCGTCTGACCAGGTTCTGAGCACCGGATCACCTGACTCGACGAGCAGCGCCACGGCCATGCCGTCCTGGCCGCTTCGGTGGCGGCCTGCAAACGAATGGTCTGTCGGCTGTTCTACCCGCATGCATCCCAAAGCATCCGCCGGTGGATGTATTTGCGGGGAACAACCGAAACCGGTTGGCCAAATGCCCCCGTAAAACCCAGCTTGCGAAAATGACTTCTCCCGCAGACAACCGCTCTCTGGTGGCGGAGCTATCGGACCGGCAGCTCGCCGCCTACAATGCCGCGGACCTAGAGGCCTTCTGCGCCTGTTACCATCAACACGTGAGGGTGCTCGACGAAGACGGAAATGCGACCTGCGAGGGCATGGACTCATTCCGTGCACGGTATGCGGCGCTCTTTGGCTCCTGCTCCGAGGTCCGTGCGGCGATCCAGCAGCGTATCGCCCTCGGCCGCAGCGTGGTCGAACTGGAAGTCTATCAGCGCCGCCCCCATGACAGCGGCCTGCTTGAGGAGGGAGAAGTGATTGTCCGGTACACCGAGCGCGGCGGTCTCATCGCCACCGCTCAATTCATCAAAGCCTGAAGTCCACCGATCTTCGAAAAATGAACGTCTTTATCTGCAGCGACATGGAAGGCATTACCGGCGTGGTCCATCGCGACCAACTAACACCGGAAGGCCACGGCTGGCAGTCCGCGCGGAAACTGATGACGGCGGACATCAACGCCGCCATCCAAGGGGTGCTCGACGAATGCCCCGGAGCCTGCGTCCGCGTGGCGGACGGCCACGGGACCATGCGCAACATCCTGATCGAGGAACTGCACGACGCGGCCGAACTGGTGACCGGAGGTGCCAACTACCGGAATCGGCCCTTTTGCCAATTGCAGGGTCTGGACGGTTCGTTCGATCTTGGGTTCCTCGTCGGCTTTCACAGCCGCTCCGGCTCGGGTGGACTGCTGCAACACACGCTGGTGGGTACTAACATCCGCAACATCCGGCTCAACGGCAAGGTGGTCGGGGAGATCGGGATCAATGCCGCGGTGATGGGAAGCTTCGGCGTTCCGGTGGGACTCGTCACCGGGGCCAGCGATCTCGAAGCCGAGATGACCGCCGATCTGACCGGAGCTCCGGTGTTTGTCAGCACCAAACAGACCCTGGGGCCCAGCGCGGCGATCTGCCTGCCGCCAGGCCGCAGCCTGCCTGCGATTCGGGAAGGGGCGCGCCGTGCCGTGGTGCGGTATCGGGAGGGCGGGTTGGCAGTGCCACCGGTAGCGGCGGGTGGCGTGATGATGGAAGTGGAGACCTATCGTCGGGAGATGGCGGAGCAGGCGCTCCTGGTCCCGGGGATCGAGCGCAGTGGCGAATGTTCCTTCAGGGTGTGCGGGCCGACCGCAGCCGACGTCTATCCGATCGTCTGGCATGGCATCGTGCGGGGACTCGACCAGGAAAGCTCGTGGTTGTCGTAGCACTGTCAGCCTGAATTCACCATGTCGGTTTCGTGACCGTGGCTGCGGGAGAGCGAGCACCGAATGCCGTAAGCCGGGACTTGCCGCTCCGGGAAACGCGCAGCAGCACGCCGCGACCGGCTTCGAAGGGCAGCGTGATATCATGGACCGTGCCGTTCCAGCGGAGCACGACAGGGACATCCAAGGGGCGGGCTGCGTCGCATTGGCCGGGCATCATCGGATAGGTAAGGCCCGCTGCTTGCGGATGAGCGAAAAAACGACGAGTTCGTCGCCGGTCTGCCGGATGCGATGAGGCGGAAGCAATGGACCCGCGAGCACGGGGGGACGCACTGCGACCTCGGCGGAGCGATCCGCCACGCGCCCGGAGCGGGTAAGTTCGTGAAGGTCGTGGAGGAAGCCTGGCGACGGGACGCGCCCGGGTTGGCGGGGTTGGCGCTTGAGGCAGATTGGCAGACCTTGGCGGACCAGGCGGGTGAGAGATGCCAGCGCTTCGGCATCGATCCACTCGGCATCCAGGTGGAGCGAGGTGAACTCGGCCTCGCCGCAATGAAGGATCCCATCGCGGAAATCCGCGTCGCGCAGGAAATGGCCCGAGACCCAGGTGGGATGGTAGCCGGTAAGTTCGGCGGGGAAGCGCAGGTCATGGAGCTCCCAGTGGTACTCGCCGCTGGGCTTGCGGCCTTCCTCGGGCAGTTTGCCGAGCATGCGCTTGTCTTCCAGCGGCAGATAGACGGCCACATCTTGGTAGGGTCGGCCCTCACGCATGGCGGCACAGACTTCGGCAAAGTAGTCGTTGCAGGCGGGGAGTTCGTCGGCGAAGGCGGCGTCCGGCCCGATGTGAACCGAGGCATAGAACCAGCGCGAGCGCTGTTGTTCCGGCGTAAGTCCGGAGGAGCGCAGCGGAGTGCCGTGCCAGATCAGGTGGTTGACGCCGTTGGCGATCAGAGCGTCACCTAACAGATAGATGTCGCCGATCCGTTCCTCGCCCTGGTGAAGGCCCGGACCGGGCCAGCGGCGCCAGCCGTAGAGACAGGTGAAAGCCTCGGCGGACACGATGGGGCGCCCGGCAAGGACCGCGGCGGAAGCGGCGATCTGGCTGAATTCGGGATCGAACAACAGGGCTTCGCTTTCCGGCACCTCGGCGGCGGCGTAGGCGGCTAACAGGTCGGTGGGCGCGCCGTGGCATTGCACGCGAGCAAAGCCCCCGTGACGCCCGCACTCCTCCGCGTAGGCTTGATAGAACTCGCGCAAGACGTACTCGCCGATGAGCTTCCGGTAGTCGTAGCGGGCATCCGGGTGCTCATCGAGCACCGGCATGAACGGCTCGATATCGTAGCCGAAGCGCTCGCGGAACGCCCCGCCGAATCCCGCCGTCCACAGGCCCTCGGTGCGCACTTCCCAGGAGTCGCAGAAGAACGCGGGCCGGCGGCCACCGGTGAGCGCGGGGGCGAGGGCGGCGGCCATGATGGTGGCGTAGCGTCCGAGCGCGGCGGCATCGAGATGGTTGAGGATGCGGCCCTCCTCCGGCGATTCCCATGACTTCCGGAGACGCTGTGGCGACGGTCCATCATGGTTGAGCGCGGCATCTTCCGCGGGAACAAAAGTGCCGCCGAACGGCCAGAGCGTCCCGAACGTGAAATCACACCCAAGCCCGATGGACGCGGCGTGGGAGCTGGCGTGAGCGACGAGCCGCGACCATTCGGGGGAGAGCCATTTCACCCCGGACTCCTCCACCGGCTGTGGATAGACCCAGGCAATCTCCACCCCGCCGAATCCCATGTCTTTCAGCCAGTCGAGTTGGTTTGTCAAATCTCCCGGGTGAACCGGATTGGCATACCACCACCAGCGGGTCCAAGGCCTGGAATCAGGATAGTGGGGGAGCGGATTCACGTCTCAACCGCGTTGCGTGGAGCACGAGGCTCCACGCCGGGTTTCATCCCGGATGATCAAGGAGCCGTCATCACGGCTCCACCACTTTGAGACGTGCGAACTTGGTGGGATCGCCGTTCATCGGGATGGAAACCACGACCGTATCGGTGGCACCATTGTCGGTGGTTTGGATCGTGACACCGCCGACACCATTGACGGCCCGCGTCCAAGGGCCGGAGAGAGCCGTGGCATGCTCGATGTAGGGATCGAGGTCGATCGAGTCATCGCTACGGGTGAAGGTCACCACCAGATTGCCACCGGCCACGGCCGACACCGGCAGGCCGCCGCGCAGGGCGGCACCCGGGTTGGCCGGGTTCGGTTCGCCATTGATCACGAATTCGATGCCGTTGGGGATGCCGTCGTTGTCGGGGTCCGCATCGAAGGCGGCGGCGGGGCCGGTCAGGCCTTTGGCGGTGGCCCAGGATTCGAATGGCGGTGTGGAGGCCCCCAGCGGGAAGTCGGTCAGATAGACTTGGCTCTCCGGCGTGGGATAGTTCGTCTGGACATCGAGAACGGCCCAGGTGCTGGCATCGTGGCTGCCCTCAAGGCGCCAGGAAACTGGGGCACGGCCGCCGTTGTCATCGGACATCCCGATGCGGTAAGCGGTGACATTGGTGCTGGTGCCGAAGTCGAGGATCAGACGGGCATTGGCAGGGCTGAAGTTGAGCCATTTGGTGCCGAGGTTGTTGTCATTGCCTTCTTGCGGACCTTCGCCGCCGGGAGCATTCACAGGTGTTTCGCTGGCGGTGGCACCGGCGATGCGATTGCCATTGAGCACCATCTGGAACTCCCCGATGGAAACGATGCCTTCACCGGGATTTCGCAGGGCGGTGGGCACGAAGCGGTAGTAGCGGTAGGGTCCGGGCAAGACGACGCCAACCGTGGCGGTGGCCGTGGTGGTGCCGTGGGGGTTGGTGGCGGTGAGCGTGTAGGTCGTGCTGGCCGCCGGTGTGACCGACTGGCTGCCGCTGGCGGCGAGGCCGGTGCCCACAGCTTGGTCGATGCTGATGCTGGTGGCACCGCTGACGCTCCATGCCAGGGTCGATGAGCCGCCGGGGTTGACGGTAAGTGGGCTAGCGGTGAACGAAGCGATGGTGGGAGCGTTGATCGTGACCGTGGCAGTGGCGTTCACCGTGCCGGAGCCGTTGGTGGCGGTGAGCGTGTAGGTCGTGACGGTGGCCGTCGGGCTAATGGATTGGCTGCCGCTGGCGGCGAGACCGCTGCCGACCCCGTTGTCGATGCTGATGCTGGTGGCACCGGTGACATCCCATGCAAGGGCGCTCGATCCACCCAGGCCGATGGTGGTGGGTGTGGCGGTGAACGAGGCGATCTGTGGCAGGCTGCCGCCGCCGAGGTTGCCGGGGATGGTCACGGTGTCCATGGCCGTCCATGCCCACGAGCCATGATTTGAATCGACCAGGTCGAGGGTGTAGGCGGCGGCCTGATCGAGGGCCGCGAGCTGTGCGGCGGTGAAGCCGACCTGAATATAGGAATTGCCGCCTTGACCGTTGGGTCCGGGACGACGGGCGGAAAGGACATACAAGCCGGTGTTGGCATTGCGCAGGGCGATGCCTTGGAATCCGCCATCGTTCACCGAGTTGGCCGGCAGGGCGGACACGGCGGTCCCGGCAAGGCTGGCCACATTTCCAGCCCCGCCTGCCAGCCAGGCGATGAGGTCGCCGTTGCCATTCAGGGTAAAGGATGGCGAACGCAGGATCATCGTCGGATGAGCATTGTCATGATATTGGGAGCGGATCGAGTTGGTGCCCAGATGCACATCGCCGTAACCGGTCGTGGTGGACCAGCCCTGGGAGCCGGTATTGCCGAGCGAGACATCCGTCCAGGTCTGGAAGGTGGCGTCGTCGAAGTTGTAGTTCAGCGGCAGGCCGAGGACCACTTGGATGGTGACGGTTTTGCTCTTGGTGACACCTCCACCGGTGGCCGTGAGGTTATAGGTGGTGGTGGTGGTTGGAGATACGCTCTGCGAGCCGCTGGCGGCCACGGTGCCGATGGTTTGATCGATGCTAATGCTGCCTGGATCGGCCCCGGTGACACTCCAGTTCAGGGTGGAAGAGCCGCCGGTGACAATTTGCGGGGCGCTGGCGGTGAAGGTGATTTCGGGACCGGCAAACGGGGCGATCGTGAAATCGGCCAGATAGGTGTTGCGGTCGGTGGTGGTAGCGTAGTCGGTCTTTTGATCCACCAACACCCAGTTGGCACCGTCATGGCTGCCTTCCACGCGCCACGAAACCGGATCTCGTTCTTCGGAGTCATTGGCGGTGCAGATGCGGTAGCCGTTGACATCGGTGGTAACGCCGAAGTCGTACTGCAGCGGCGGCATGCCGGAGTCGTTCCATTTTGAGTCCCCTGAACTCGTATTGCCGGCCTGCCCGGAGGCGACGAAGATCGGGCTGTTGTCGTTGGCCTTGCGGGCACCCTCGCTGTCGGTTACCGGTTTGGAGGCACCGGGGGCGGTCACGCCGGATGCGGGACATGGGATCCATGTGCCGTTCCGCAGCATCTGGAACTCGGCGATCTGGAAGTCCTCGCCGCCTGCACCCGGAGGAGTCCCCCCCTGCCGGTCCTTGGTCGGCACGAAACGATAGTGGCGGAACGGCCCGGGGCCGAGCACGATGACCTCGGTGGTGGCGTTGGTTGTGCCGCTCGCGTTGGTCGCGCTGAGTGTATAAGTGGTGTTGGCCGCGGGTGAGACGCTCATCGATCCCGTCGCCGCCACGGTGAGATTGCCGGGATTGATGGTGACCGAGGTTGCCTCGATGACATCCCACGAAAGCGTGGTGCTGTCACCGGGGTCGATCGCCGCCGGCGAGGCGGAAAATGACGCGACATACGGGCGGAGCGAAACAACCCCGAGGCGGACATTGTCCCAGAAGCTCTGGGCGGAGTTCACGGAAGTTCCGTTGGTCGTGTTGTCGCGGTGTCCGAGGGAGGCGATGAAGACGCCGACATTGCCGGTGCGGGTGAGGTCGGAAGCCTGGACGGTGTAGGTGAGCGCGACATCGCCCATGGTGCCGGACTTGTAGCCGTTGGGCGGAGTTCCGACGAAGGTCTGTGTCACCTGGTTGCCGATCCAGCTCGTCGCGCTGCCCGCATCGTTGCTTGGAGTGCCGGGCGGCGCTCCCAGGCGCGTCGCGAGGCCGTCCGACAGTCCGAAAAATGAATTGTCCGCCCAGCGCGGAGTACCGGCGGGTGCGTTGACGTTGCGGTCGCCGGCGGCGATTGTCAGGCTGAGAACATCGCCTGCCGCCAGACTCGACCACGCCACGTTGCTGGTCTGGCCGACGACGGCACCGGCCATCAGGGACAGGGCTTGCGGCTGCGGCGGGCCGGAGGCTGGGTGCGCCGGCGTCAGGCTGATCCAGCCGAACGCAATCTCCTGTAGATTGGTCGTCGTATTGTCGGTGGCGATGACCGACCAGCCGGTGGGGCTGGTGAGCCCGAGATCCTGAAGGTCGCCCGAGCCAAAAGCCCCGGTGCCGCTGGTGCTGCGGTTGGTTTCAAAACTGGGATTGCTGAGGGAGATCGGGCTGGTCGGCGGGACGACAACCGTGACGGTTGTCGTGCGGACGCGGGTGCCGAAGCCATTGGTGGCAGACAGCGTGTAGGTGGTGGTCGAGGCGGGCGTAACAACGACACTGCCGGTCGTGGTCGGGGTGACCGCGCCCACGCCGTTGTCGATGGTCACCGTACTGGCACCTGTCACCGTCCAGCTCAGGGTGGCGCTGCCGCCGCTATACATGGTGGGCGGAGAGACCGAAAAATTGGTGACGCCGGGAGCGTTCGGATCGACCGGGGTGAAAGTGTACGTGAGGTAGGGTTTGTTGCCCGAATTCGCCGTGTCGATGTCGAAGTAGGCGTTGTCGCCGTCAAGGCTCGGCCACAGGGACTTTGAACTCAGTCTGGCAAAGACATAGTTGAGCGAGTTGTCACCGTTGGCGTAGGCGTTGTTGAGCCAGCCGGTCAGCGCTGCCTGTTCGCCGGCTCCGGTACTGACGAAGGCCCCGGTCCCGGTGGATCCGTCCCAGAAGGTGTCCTTGACGAGGGTTCCGAGCGCGGTGTGGTTCTGCGAGCCATTGTTCACATCGCTCTGCAGCGTGGTGCTGGCGGCCCGTGATCCGGGGATCGTCCAAAGATTGACCTCGACACCTCCTTGCTGCCCGGTCGGACGGAAGGAGAGCGAAACATCGGAGAAGGTTCCCTCGCCCAAGTCGGGCAACTCGAAGGGGACGACCAGGTGGTTGTTCTCGCCGTTGCCGTAGTACTTGCGCCCGATGTAGGTTCCGCCGTTGGAGATTTCCTCCGGCCCGCCGACGACGGCACCACCTGAGTTGGTGCGGAATCTCGCGTCGTCGGCGTTGGCGAAGATCGTGTCGCCGTGGGCTTTGCCGGGCAAAATGGCCGCAGCGAGCATCAGCGCTGCTCCGAGGCCTGAATGAGGATGTTTTTTCATGGTTGGCGTTCCGATTGGCAGGGAAGGTTCTGCGGTCTTTCTCTATACTCCCTGAAGGTGTCGATTCCCGGGCGGCGGTTGTAAAAGGTTTTGCCATTGTATCCTGAGAATACATTTTAGGCCAGTCCGCAGTCAGCATCAAGGATGCTCCCGGACGCGGAAGAATTGCCGGGGCGCCGTGCCGCGCGGGAACGTGCGGGAGGTCATGGCACCGCCGGAAGGCACTCCGGTTTCCACGACTGACCATGACGGGCCGGCGAGGGTGGCGGATGACTCGATGGAATAAATGGCACCGGCCCGGGACTCCCAGACCAGCGAAGCCTCGGACCTCCCCGGCGTGAGGGTAAAGAACAGCACGCGTGGCGGCACTCCCGGCTCCGACGCTTCTGCTGGTTCTTGCAGGGCGAACGGAGCAACGAATTGTTCGCCATCGGTGGGTGTCGCAAAGTCGGTTTTCTGATCGAGCACGGCCCAGGTCGAACCGTCCGGACTGCCTTCGACGCGCCAGCTCACGGGGTCGCGCGGGTTCCAATCGCCGATGGCGAAACGGTAGCCATTCGCCAGCACCGGGCTGCCGAAGTCGAGCACCAGCGGCTTCTTGTTCGTATCGGACCATTGGCTGAAGAAGTCGTCGTCCGTGGCATTGCCGGCGAGATTGAAAGGCGGATTCGCACCGCCGGGGTTGCTGGCGGAGGCACCGGGAATCGGAACGCCATCCTCCAACATCCCGAACTCGGCAAGCGCCACCGCGTCTGCCGTGACGACCCGGGTTTTGAGCGGTACGAAGCGGTACCACCGGTAGGCCTTCCGGACCACGATGCGCAGGCTCCGGGTCGCGGAACCCGAGGAATTGCCGGCAGCGATCGAGTAGGTGGTGGTGGTGGCCGGAGCGACCTCCAGCGAGCCGCTGGCGGCGACCGGACCAATGCCCGGGCTGATTGTGGAGCCCGCCGCCCCATTCACCGACCACGACAGCGTTGCCTGCTCGCCGGCAATCAAAGATCCGGAGGAAGCGGTAAAATGGTCGATGCCCGGGGCCGCGGGGTTGCCGGAGAAATCACCGACGAATGGCAACGGCAGCGAGCCAACGAAGGTCGCGCGCTGGACAGGCGTCGCAAAATTCGCCCGCTCGTCAAGCACCCGCCAGTAGCTGCCGTCGTGACTGCCTTCGACCCGCCAACTGACGGGATCCCGGATCTCCGCATCATTAGCGGTGGCGAAACGATAGCCATCGACCACGGTGGGCGCGCCGAAATCGAGGACAAGCGGCTGGCGGTTGAAATCGAGCCACTTGGTATGGGTGAGGTTGTCGTTCGCCTTTTCGGGTCCTTCGTTGCCCGGGAAATTGCCGCCCGGATTGGTGGCGGTGGCACCGCTGAGTCGCGTGCCGTTCTTCATGAGTTGAAACTCGGAGATCTGCACGGTCGTCCCCGCGCGGACCGCCACCGGCACGAAGCGAAAATACCGGAACGGCCCGGCGCCGACGGTGACCGTGCGGGTCCGCGTGCCGCTGGCGTTCTGCGCGGTGATCGTGTAGGTGGTGCTGGTGCTCGGGCTGACCGTCGCCGTGCCTCCGGCCGAGACCGTGCCGATTCCCTGGTCGATGCTGACGGTGGTTTCATCACCGCTTACCGACCAGGCGAGCGTGGCGGACCAGCCGTTGCCGATCGAGCTCGGCGTCGCGGTGAACGAGTCGATGGCCGGTGGCAACAGGCCGTTCTCCACGAAGTCGTAAGTGAGCAGCGGGCGGCTATCCGTCGAACCGTTGGCGGCTCCGATGCGCACACCGGTGCCCTGCGCCGGGGCCAGGGAGGCCGGGCTGAGACGCAGGAACACATACTTGCCGGCGTTTGCGCCGTTGGCATAGGCGTCGATGAGCCAGGCGGACAGCGCGACGGAGCCGGCGCTGTTAGGTTGAGTGCTGAGCGGGCCCTGCGGGGTGCTGTTACTGATCCATGCGGTTTCGATCAAGCTGCCGCGGCTGCGGTGGTCCTGACCTCCCTGATTGACATCGGTTGCCAGCGGCACCGGCAGCGTGCGCGCTTCCGGGATGCCAAACAAATTGATATCCATTCCCGGCGTCACTCCGTCGCCCGCGGCTACATCCACGCGGAGTTTCACATTCTGGAAAATCCCCTGACCGAGGGCGGGCAGCCTGAAGGGAATGACCAGGTGATCCACATTCGTCCCGCCCGCCCTCCGTCCGACGTGGACGCGTGGATCACCCGAGGCATCCAGACCGCCAACGACCGCCCCGGTGGTCGGCGCGGTGCGAAAACCCCCGTCGTATAACTCACCGGTGACTTCGGCCGGCGCGGGGGGGACTACCGTGACACCGGCGGTCGCCACCCGTTCGCCGTTGGCATTGTTCGCGTAGAGCGTGTAGGTGGTCGTGATACCGGGAGTGATCGCGGCCGAACCGCTGGCGGTCACGGTCCCAAGCTCCGGCCAGATCTCGACGCTGCTGGCTCCGGTCACCGACCAGGTGAGTGCGACGGTTTCGGTTTCCCCGATTTCGTCATCGCTGGCGGAGAACCCGTGGATCACCGGAGCGCCGGCGGGTGCTTCGACAAACGTATAACTGAGGTAAGGACGCCATTGGGCATTGACGAAGCCTTTGGCACCGACGGCGAATCCGGAGTCCTGTTCATCGGGTCCCGCCTCGTCCGGTGTGAGCGCCTGGGGACTGAGGCGCATGAAGACGAATCTCCCGTGGTTCGCGCCATCCTGATAGGCGGCATTGAGCCATGCCGCGAGGCGGGCCGACTCGGCGCCTTGGACAGGCGTGCTGGCGTAGGCATCCCGCGTCGTCTCCCGATGGAAGAATCCGCGCATGATGAGGTTGCCGAACTGCGTGTGGTTGAGCGTCGCGGAGCGCACATCGCCACCCTGCGTGGTGTTGCTCGCCCGGCTGCCGGGGATCGCCCATAGGTTGATCGGGATGTTCCAGGTGCCTTCGCCCTGGGCACGGAAGGCCACCCGGACATCGGTGAAGGTGCCGGAACCCAGATCCGGCAACTGGAAAGGCACCACATCGTGCAGCAGGTGGTTGCTACTCGGATTGGCATAGTAGGACTTGCGCCCGACATACAATTCCGGCCCGGCGGGAATGGCCGATCCGGTCAGGGCGGTGCTGGCGTTGGTCGCATGATTCGCCATCGCGTCGCTGGCGGGGATCGTCTGCGCGCGGGACTGGCCGGGCAGGGCCAGCAAGCCAAGAAGCAATCCGCGGAACACCGGCTGGGAAACTCGCATCTGTCCGACTAAGCCTCGCCGGAACGCCTGTCAACGAGCCACGGATTGTCTCCTGTGATGACAACTACTTTCCGAACCCTTCAAACAGTTCCGGCAGAAGGTCGGCGTAGCGTTGCCAGCGGCCGATGCTGGAGCGGTGGACCGGAGCGCGCACCGCCTCGTAGCTCGGCGAGGCCACCCGGCTATTGGCGCGGACGGTGCGGTAGTCGGCTTGGTCCGGGTGCCAGGCGAGCCCGAGAAACGCGGTGACCTTGCGGGCCTCCGCTTCGTGATCGGCGCAGAGAGCCTCGTAGGATACTTCCAGCCAACCGGGATCATCGCCCAGGCAGTCCCGCAGCTTTTCCCAAACGGCCATGATCGAGCGGTATTCTTCAGCGGCATGGTCCTCGCGCAGCCAGGCGATGTTCCCGGTCTGCGGCAACACCGGCAGCCGGAAGCAACTCAGAAGGATATCGCGCGGATCGCGGCGGGCGACCAGGATTCGGAGCTCGGGCAGCGGGCCCAGCAGGAAGGGCAGGAAATCCGTCAGGTTCGGGTTTTTATCCAGCAGCAAGCCGGTGTCCGGGCCGATCTTGCGGAGCATGGCGACGCGCCGCAAGTAGTCGCGGCGGGTGGCGGCGAACGAATCGGCGGGCAAGGCATCGAGAGTCGTGAGATCCGGCCCGTCCGGCACGCCGGGGAACAGGGTCTCCCGAACCGCACAGGCCAGCGCGTCCTGCTCGTCGATATCGCGCACCCCGGGATGGGCCGCGAGGACTTGCTCCAGGAGAGTGGTGCCACTGCGCGGGTGACCGGCCAGCACCGCCACCGGCGGCAGCTTGCTGGCGGGCGCCTGGTTTCTCCAGCGGCGCACCAATGCCGGGTTGAGTGCTTCGACCAGGCGGCGGTTGCGCTCGAGGGTCTTGTGGCGGATGCGGCGGCCCAGATCGACATCCCCGGGGAACCCCTCCTCAAGGCAGCGTTTGGCGGCTCGCCACAACTCGACTGCCTTCGCCGGCTCGCCGCACCGGTCCTGGATTTCGCCGAGTTCGTAGAGCGCCTGTCCCCGCAGGGCGTGGGGAACCGCCAGATGGGAGCAGCGCTCAAGCATCCCGATGGCGCGGTCGGTGTCGCCCTGCTTGCTGGCGATGCGGCCAGCCGTCAGAACCGTCATTGCATCGCGCGGGTTGCGGGCCAGGGCCTCGGCGATCCACACGGCGGCCTGCTCCATATGCCCGGCGCGCGCTTCCATCCGGGCCATGGCGGCCAGCGCGGTGGCGCGGTGTTCCGCACCGGTGACGGATTGCCAGGCAGCCAGGGCCTTTTCCTCCTGTCCACAGAATGAGAAGGCTTCGGCCGCGGCGCGGGCGGCAAAGAAATCCCCCGGTAAGAGCTTCAGCAGCCGGTTGGCGGCGAGCAGGGCCTGGTCATACTCGCTCATCGCGATCGCCAGTGTGACCACATCGGCTTGCAAGGTGGGCAGCAGCGGCTCCTGCCGTGCCAGCGCCCGGATGCCGGCCAGCGCGGCGGCGGCATGATTGTCGCTCCCGTATCTCGCCATGATCTCGCGCCGCTTTTGTTCGGCCTTCTGCCAGCGTCGTTGATCGATCTTCATACGGCATTCATCCGTGCGCCCGCCGGGGGATCAAGAGCGAACCCATTCGGGACCGGCGTTCAGGTCATTGCGGCTTCGGCACCGGATTTGCAGGTTCCACCGGCTCGCGCAGCATCAGCACTTGCAGCGGACGGCGCGGAGATTCGCCGTCGGCACGAAGGATGATAACGCGTGTGCGCTCGTTCTCGTTTCGGCTGATGGTGGTGGAGAAATAGCGCTTTTTGCCACCGGACGGACCGCTGCCCTCGATGCGGAACGGGACAACGGAACCTTCCGAAAGCCGTTCGACATGACTCACTCCGGGTTTCAAGACATGATAACTCTCACCCCATTGGACTCCCACGTCCGCCGGGAAAAGATTGCTGATGCAGACGGATCCGGCGGGCGCGCCGAGCGGGCCGTCCGGCACGGAGAGAGAAACGGGCACGTCCCAGGTGGGGGCGCCGGGCTTGCGCCACAGCAGCACCAGAAAGTCGCCCTCGACCGGTCGCTTCACCGTGTGCCATGGGGCGGAGTCTGCGGCCGCTCCTACCTCCCGCAAGACCACTCCACCTTCGCCCCGTGGAATCGCGACGGGGCCGGTGATCTGTCCGAGCCGTAACTCCAAGGTGGAACTCCCCACCCCGGGACCAAGCGCGGGATCCACCGCTGAAAGCCGCCGCGGTGGGACACTGCCTGCAGGTGGCTCCAACTCGCGGGCGATCCCTCCTTCAACCACTTGCTGGTAGGGCGGCGAATCTCCGACGGCTAAAAACCTGGCACCGCGTGACCTTTCCGCCTCTTCCGCGGCAAGCGGCAAGGTCGCAGGAAACGCGGTCGCAATGATCCATCGGCAGATGCGGGCGGCTTTCATGGGAAGTTGCATGATCGTTCAGATCTCCTCACGTGACAGCCAGCGGAAAGAACGGATGACATGGCGCCGGCCGAAGTCACCGGGCTGGCCGGCATTCCGCGGATTGATGCCGGTGGCGTCCGGCATGACCGGCTCGGGCGTGCGCTGGACCACGGCTTCGCACAAGGCGGCGGCCGTCACCCGGCCGGTGGCGTCCACGGCATCTCCATAGGCACGGATGAGAAACGTGTCCGACCTCGCCGCAAGCGCCGGACCGATGATCTGAAGCACATCGCCCTGGGTGAGCCATGCGGGCGCTCCCCATGCCTTGGAGTCGGGCTTCAGCGTTTGCTCGAGGCGGGTGCCGTCCGCGATGTTGTCGGGGTGGCGATAGCTGGGAAGCGACTGTTGATTGGAGAGCGGATACGCCTTTGCCAGCGAGTCGTTGATGCCTGCTTTGCGGATCGCCGCTTCGATCGCGCCCATGCGGCCGGTCTCATCCTCCGCCAGCCGTCGGTTGACGAAATCCGCCAGCGAAAGGAACGGACCCCGGTGCCGGACCTCGTCCACCAGCGCGCGGGCAAGCCGGTCGATCTCCTCCGGCGTGAGTTCGCGCCGCACATCCCAGATCTCTGCGTAGTCCGTCGGATCTCCGGATTTCCATGCCTTTCCGGGAGCGTCGAGCACCCTCGGAATCACGACATTTCCACCGGAGCCGGAGCGGGTGGAACCCAACAAGGCCTTCCAGGCATCCACCCGGGTGGAGTTCACGTTGAAAGCGCCATCCACCATCAATGCGGATGCGGCGCGGTGGAAATCGACCATCGCGCCGGTGGCATCGGGGACTCCGCGGGCCGGCCTCATCCGCCCGTTGGGAAGCGGATTGCCGTCCGGGTCATCCGCGAAAACCTGCTTCGCGGCGGCATCACCGGTGGAGAGGAAATAGCGATCCCACAGTGCAAGATTGGCCTCGAAGGAAAGATCATGGACCACATTGTCCGTGGCCGGAATCTCGGAAAGCATCGCGCGCGCCGTGGTGGCCCACAGGCTGGTGTTTCCGCGGCCCTGGTCCCCGGGGAATCCGATCTGCCTCTCGTGGAATCCTCCGACCCGGGCGGAGCCGCCATCGCCTGTTAGAGCGGCGCTGCGGTTGATCCCGCGGTCACCGCCGGTTCCGAGCCGGGGGTCGGCCAGCGAGTTGCCGATGGTGTAGGAAGGATGCCAGATGAACTCTGAAAGACGGGCATGCTGGAACTGGCCCATCGAAACCACGCCGGTCCCCGCGCGGGGAACATCGAACAGCACATAGCGCTCCGCGCCTTCCTGCGGCATGCCGAACGGATTGCCACGGTAGCGGCCGCGCGCAGCCAGCGGCGTCTGCGCGTTCCAGCCCACGGTGTTCTCATCATACAGATCGCGAGTGTAGGCACCGAAAAACCACGGCCCGCCTTGGCCGGCGATGTTCTCCCAGGGCGAGCGCAGCACGAAAGATGCCCGCGGGTTCCAGTTGGCCATCAGCGCATCCTCGAAATGAGGCGTGCCATTGAGGCTGCCCGAGTTGATCACATTCGAGCGGTGTTCGTCGAACCATCGCAGGCGGATCGACTCGCGCATGCGAACGTTCGGCATCGAGGTCGGCTTCTGGTTGCCGGCCAGCAGTTGGCAGGACATCCGCTCGGAACCCGCCCAGGTCGTCCGAGGCTCGCGGCCGGCTCCGTATTGAAAGGAAGCCGATATGACGGCGAGCTGCGGCAAGCGGTCGATGCTGTCGGCGCGATTGTCATCGTAAGTCACCCGATTGAAACCGCCGGCATGCTTGAGCAAGGCCCGGCAATCATCGGCCTGGAGAGCGGCGGCGTTGTTCCCGCCGGCGTCGAACCAGTATTGCACCGGCCTCCGGGTGGTGCCACTGGGTGGCAGGATGATGCCGGTGATGTAATAACTCCTGCCCACGTCCGGCGCGACTTCGCAGCTCAGCCGGTTCTCCAGGAGATTGTAGTCCTCGTTGCTCTGGCCGCTGTAAAGCGTGCGGCTGTTGTATTCCGCGCCGCGTTCCGGCGAGAATACCAGGCAGTCCCCGGGGGCGAACGTGGTCGGCGGAATCGAGAAGTAATAACTTCCGATGTATTGGTCATTGTAAACCTCGTTGGTCGGTCCCTGGAGGCCCGGAGGCGTCACCCGGCCGCCCTCGAACATCCGCCAGGACGTTTGCGAGCCATCTTCGTTGGTGGTCTTCATGTCCTGCCGCCCATTGCCCTGGATCATGATGACCGCCTGATCGAAGTTCAGTTCGACGTTGTAGGGATTCCACAGCACCACGCGCGGATAGAGGTGCTGGCGGAACTGCCAACTCTTCGGGTTGCTTCCGGCGACCTCATAGGTGGTGTAGTTGTTGAACAAGGTGGCCTCCACCAGAACCGGTTGCAGCGCGGTCCTGAGGTTCCCGTTCAGCTTGACCGGCTGCTCGTTGGACAACGCCAGTGTGCGGCTGCCGGCCACGACGCGCGCCTCCGAATCCGTCTCCGCCCGGGTCGCGTCCACCCCGCGGCCATCGAGCGGGGCGCGGATGCCGGCCCAGTCCCGCAACAGGCCAAAGCGCGGCGAGGCGCGGGTATGCCGGGCGGCTCCGGGCCCCGGCTCCACATGGCCGACCATGGGATCGGCATCGACCAACCCGGGCAACCCCTTCCATGCGGGCACCGTGCCGCCACTCTCCAGATAGGCCGTGAGATCGCGCTTCAATCCGCCCTGAGCCACGTCGGCCAGCACCCCCTGCGCATCGACGGTCAGGTCGAACAAATGACGGCGCGACCACTCCCGTCCGGCAGCGGTGAATGCGGTGCTTCCCGTGCTCGCGAGCCGGCGGCGCTCGTCATTCGGGAGGTAGGGGCCGCCCTCGATCAGCGAAGGGTCGGATGCTTGCGACACCATGCGGCGAAACCGGTCGGCAAGCGGATCGCCATCACGGCCAGCCCAGGCATCGTGGGTCGCGATGTTGGCGCGCACACCGAGGTCACCGGTCCACCACGCGAGGTGACCGCCAGGCTGGCTGGCCGAGCGCGCGATCTGGACTTTCCCAACCTCCACCGGACTGCCGTTCTCGTCGCGACCGACCCTCAGCTTGTCACCCCCAAGCTCCGAGCGGGGGGCATCGGGATTGTTGGACTGAGACCCGCTCACCAGCCACTCGATCGGTTTACTCAGGTCCGTCCCATCGGCATCCTTGCGGGTGTCGCGCAGACCGCCCTCGAGGTCGTTGCGCACGAAACAAGTCCTACCGTCTTCGCGGGTGCTTCGCCACGCGCCGGTCCAGTGCGGGTGGCGGACGCCGTTGCCCAGCAGATCCGCGGAAGCCGAGACACGCTGGTCGGGCCCCAGAGCGCGCTGCAACTGCCCGATTGCCTGCATCATGGCCAGGCGGGCATTGGCACGGGCGGTCGCCCGGTCCTCCCCCGCGCGGGACGCGCGCAGCGTCACGGCCGACAACGACAGCATCCCCACCGCCAGCAGGACCAGCAGGATCATCAGGGAAAGAGTGACCACCAATGCGAATCCGGCCCGGGCACGGCGAGCCAGGCCATCACCGATGAAGGGTGATGACTTCTTGCTGCGGATGCTCGGCGAAGGATTCAGCGTGTATGAAGTTCCACCTTGCCGCCCGATCCCTCCAACCCGATTCCAATGTCTTCTTTGGAGACAACCGAACGGTGTTTGGTGGCGTGTGACGCCACCGCTTGACTGCCGGCCGTGAAACCAAGCGAAGCTCTCCTTGCCGTTCTCTTCCTGATCCAGCCAGCCCGTGCCGATGCCGGAGATCCGCCGCTCCAACACTGGGCATGGTGGGCGGGTGATCAGGGGCCCATGTTCGATCAAGCCCTGGCTACCGCGGGGCTGGATCATCCCCGCTTCGCGTTCGCCCCGGAGGTGGTGGGCATGTGGACGGGAGATGCCTTTCGCATCCCTGCGTTCGACCTTTATTTCAAGAATCCTTGGAACTGCAGCCCCTACGCCAGGCAGGCCGCGGCCGACGCGCGCCGCAACGCGCCCGGCATCCAGGAAATGCTGGTCCAGGCCCAAAGCGCCACCGGCATCCGGGTGCGCGACAATTTCTATTCCAGTGCCCTCAAGGTCTATGCCGATGCCGCGGAAAAGGATGGTGCGCAGGCCCTCGCCAGCGCGCTTGAAGCGATCGGCGCGGGCAAGGCGACGGACATCGCCGCGGATCCCGCCTATCAAAAGATCCCGCTGGCCGCCAATCTCTCCGCCACGGTCATCCTCCGCGCCTTCAAGGATGCCGAAGCCTTCCGCCGGCTCGCCCTGCTTGAACCGCTCGGCCGCGCGGGCATCGACCCCGAAGATGCACGGAAGCTGTTCTATGACGATCTCTTCTGGGGACCCGCACACGATGATGATGCCGTGCTTCCCGGCGACGTGCGCTTCGCCGAGGTAAGCCATACGCTCAAGACCGAGCAAATCGCCCGCACGGTCGACTTCCCGCTGCTGGCCAAGGGGGCGAACCTCCTTGCATTGGCCGTGGACAACGCGAACCAGCGGCTCCACAACGCGATGAAGGAAGCGCCGCTCGCCTTCGATGCCGATTTCGCCATCGACACCCCCTTCGGCCGCGTCCGGATCGCCGGCTCCGGCGACGACGAACATGGTGCCGACGGCAAGCACCACCTGCTCACCATCGATCCCGGCGGCAACGACCGCTACCACGGCGGCGCGGCTTCGTCGGATGCCTCCAACCACGCGGTTTCCGTGATCATCGATGCGGCGGGCGACGATCACTACGAGACCCGCTCCTCTCCCGCCTGGCTTGATCGCCTGGAAAACGGCCCGCGCGGCGGCAAGCCGGGCTTTCGGCAGGAGATCGCCGCCGATCACCAGCCCGCCTTCGGCTGCGGTCTGTTAGGTTACGGATTCCTCGCGGATCTCGCGGGCAACGACCGCTACACCAGCCCGATCGGCGGCCTCGGCTGCGGCCTGTTAGGCCACGGCGCCCTGCTCGATGTGGCCGGCGACGATCGCTACCGTGGCGATACCGGCCTTCTGGGCTGCGGACGCTTCGGCACCGGCGTCCACACCGATCTTGCGGGAAACGACGAATACCGCGTGCTCCACAAGAGCCTCGGCTACGGCGGCACCTTCGGCGCGGGCATCGCCGTCAACCTCGGAGGTAACGACCGCTACCTCGCGGATGTGGAGAACATCAAGTACTCGTGGTTCGACGACTTCGGCACCCAGCTCAACCTCTCGCTCGGCTTCGGCTTCGGCCGCCGGGCCGACATGAGCGACGGCCATTCATGGGCCGGCGGCCTTGGCATGCTCGTCGATGGCGGCGGCGGGGACGACTTCTATCAATGCGGCATCTACGGCATCGGCTCGGCCTATTGGTATGCGGTGGGTGTTTGTCACGACGACGGGGGCAATGACGAATACCGCTCTGATTCGTATTCGATCGCCAGCCCGCCGCACTTCGCCGTGGGCATCGTGATTGACGAGGCGGGCAACGACATCTGGCGCGGCCGCAGCTCGCGGGCCTGCGGCTTCGGTCGGGATTTCTCGATCGGCTGGTTCGAGGATGGCGGCGGAGATGATATCTACATTTGCAGTGACTCCGCTTTCGGCATCGGCAATCTCAACAGCCTCGCGGTCTGCTGGGACAAGAGCGGCAACGACACTTGGATCGCGCGCTCGAATTCCTTCGGCCAACCCTACATGGAGAGTGAAAAGGCGATCCGGGATTTCCCCATCAACTGTGGCCTCTTTCTCGACGGCGGCGGCCGCGACCGTTACCTCAAGCTTCCGGAAAAGGCCGGTGCCTGGGAGCTTGACGCAAGGGCACTGCCGGATTTCGAGCCATGGGAGTTCATCCGGGATGGCGCGAGCAAGTCGTGGCGGGGCCACATCCCGATGCCCGACGGCACGGTCATCCAGCCCGGCTCGTCCGGCGCGGCGATCGACAGCGGCGGTTGACCCGATCCGGCGGGCCTAGCGGGTCTTGGCGGGCACCGGGCCGATGGTCTCGCCCGCGACGAACTCAGGCATGATCATGCGGGAGGTGTCCGGAAGAGCCTGGCCCCGGATGATCGAGGTCATGAGCTGGCCCGCCGCCTTGCCAAGCTGTGCGCCGTCGTGACGGTAGCGCGTCACCTCTGGAATCGCCGTCGCCAGGAACAAATCGTTGGCCCGCGAGATCACGGCGGCATTTCGCGGAACCGAGAGACCGGCCAGTTGCAGGCAGCCGATCACCGGCCAGACGAAATTCGGCTGCGCCACGAGGAATGCGGTGGGCGGGTGCTCCCTTTTGAGCAAGCGCTCCATCACACGGCGGATTCCCTGGATACTGGGCTCATACTTGCCGTCCACCACCTCCGCGCCAGCCGGTCCATGCTGGTTGACCGCCTCCCGCAAGCCTCCTGTGCACTGGGCATCCGCCGCGAAATCCGTCGCCGGATAGATCATCGCGATGCGCCGATGGCCCCGGCGCAGGAACTCCAGGCCCGCGTGCCTCCCCAAGGCCGCATTGGCATACTCGACGCAAGGGAGCGTCACACCGGGATAACGCGATCCCAGCACCATCACCGGCAGCCCGGAACGGCTGAACCACTCCTGAACCTCCTTGCAGGCCCCCAGCAAGACCCACCCAGCAACCCCCGGCTGATTCGCATAATTCCCCATGGCATCCTCCTTGCACCGGGTCTTCAAATGCGGGCAATGTTCGAGGCGGTATGACAGGCCCACCGCTTCGACTTCGCTGTGAAAATGCTGCAAGGCCGTCTTGGTGATACTGATCAGGTCGCGTTCTGCCAAGACGCACAACACCCGCACTTCATTGCCAAGCCAGGGCTTGGACGACTGGGTGCCACGCCGCTTCTTCAAAACCAGTTGGTGTCGTTTCCCGTGCCCGCCGCCACATAGAAGCTTTTGCCGATGCAGCACCTGCAGCGCCTTGCGAAGAGTCGTCCGGCTGACATGGAGTTCGGCGCACAAATCGTGCTCCCCCGGCAGCACTTCGCGCCAGCGGCCGCGCTCGATTCCTTCGCGCAGGATGTCCGTCGTTTCCTCAACCAGAGATCGGCGCTGGGGGATCCGGTTTTTCTCGGGTTCGCTCATGGGACCACCATGCCGGCCTCCTGCCGCTTGTCGATAATGTATTCGGAAGATACAATTGAATTCCCGTTGCCATCGAGAGGAGAACGCCAGCAATTTAGAGAGGTGTCCAACCGTTGCATCCACGCCATGACGGGGAGTTTCTTCGCCGCGCTCGCGCTGGTCGCCGCATCGCCCCTGGCAGCGGCACCGGTGCTCCTGAACAATGCGGGATTCCAAGCGGACTCGAATTCAAGTCCCTCGGGCCTGTTCGCCTCGGGCGACCAGGAGAGCGTTCCGGGCGTCCTGTCCGGATGGACTATCATTGCCACCGACAACACCAGCACGGACAACACCGAGGTGGCCGTCGGATGGGCGAACCTCACGCCGCCGGAGGGCACCCAGGCCCTGTCTCTCATGGCGGGTGCCGCCATTGCCCAGCAGACCTCCCTGCCATGGACCAGCCTGAGCCCCGGCGACGTCCTGACGTTGACCGTCGCCGCCGGGGATCGCAACACGAGCAGCACCGCCAACCCGCGCTGGGCGGACAATTCGTTTTTCGGCCTGTCCGACGGTCTCGCCACCCGCCTCGGAGCGCCTCCGGCCACTCCCGGCAGCAGCACGACCACTCCCAGCCCGTGGATCGGCAAACAGGTGGCGTGGAAACAGGTCACCACCCCGCCGGGAGGCTTCAAGAGCGGCACCATGGGCGATGTGACACTCACTTACACGGTGACCGCCGCTGACGTGCTGCACAGCGGCGCGGTCGGCGTCTTCATCGCCTCGCTGGGAAATCGCGACAACACCACCAACGGCACTTCCGGCGGCAGTGGGCAGAGTTTCTGGGACCATGTGCGGTTGGACCTGCTCTCCGCGCCGGGGCCGACGATCCAGAGCTTCACCAGCGATGCCACCGTCCTCGAAAACGGCGAGAACGCCACGCTGGCGTGGTCGGTGGACAACGCCACCAGTGTTACTTTGAACCCGAGTCCGGGAACCGTTTCTGCCAGCGGTAGCCAAGTGGTGACACCGCCCGGCACAACCACCTACACCCTCACCGCGGCCAATCAGGAAGGAAGCAAAAGCCGCGTCCTTACCATCAGCACCCGAGGGCCGGCGGTTTACCGCTACTTCCGGTTCACCCCGACGCTCCTGCGCGGTGGTGCCAGCGCCGACAGCGTTCAAATCAGCGAATTCCAAATGCTGCTGGAAGCCGTGCCGCTCGTTGCCACGAGCGCCGCCAACCCCGGCGGCAACAGTCCCGGCGGAGAAAATCCTTCGATGGCGATCGATGGAAATCTCAACACAAAATGGCTCGATTTCAACAAAGCGCCGCTGGTCCTTGACTACGGCCAGCCCGTGACCGCCACCGCCTACCGCTTTGCCACCGCCAATGACGGCACCGAACGCGACCCGGTCTCATGGCGTCTCGAAGGCAGACAGAACGGCACCACCTGGGAACTGGTGGACGAACGTGCCAATCAAACGGTGACCACCGACCGCAAGACATGGCTTGCTGGCATGCCCACGCTGGCGAACGGCAGCTACCCGCTTGTCCCCGGTTCCCCGGTGATCGACAGCTTCGCAAGCACCCCCGCCACCATCACCGAAGGGGCTGCGGCAACCGTTTCATGGTCCGTCACCGGCGCGACCAGCGTGATGCTGTTTCCCGGGGGATCGATGCCCGCCAGTGGCAGCCTGGAAGTCGCCCCGCGGGCTACCACCCACTATACTTTGGTGGCAAGCAACGCACAGGGCAGCAGCTTCGCCACGGCGAGCGTGATCGTGAATCTCCTGCCCCGGGGATCGCTCACCGCCTCCGCCGCGGACGCGGAGTATCACACAGCCCCCGATGGCTCCGTGCTGGCAGGACCGCTCTTCTCCGCTTTCGACGTTCTGGATGTAGGACGCCAGAGCTTCGGCGATGAAATCAGGCATGTCGTGATTCCCTTCCAGTTGCCGAGCCTCGGAGCGGGTGGCTTCTTGCGCGCGGAGCTTGAAGTCTACCCCTACATCGGCGGGGCGGGACAGCAAAGTCGCACTCCGGTCAATCTCTTCGCCATACCAGGAGCCCGAGTATCCGCCACCCCGCTTGCCACGGATGTCAACAATGGCACAAACAACCATCTGAGCCGCGGCCATCTGATGGATGCATCGTTTCTCAATGCTTCCACACCATTCGAGCAATTCACCGGCTCCGGTGAATACAGCCAGACGGCCGAAGCTCTCGGCTACTGGCTCAACGAGGCCTATGCCAACGGTGTCAATGCCGGAAAACATGTGTTCCTGCGCCTGAGTCCGGACGCATTGCAACTTGCTGAAGGACTTGGCTTCGGCATCGGTACTGCCGACGCATCCGGAGACACCAAGCCCTCGCTCTCCTATGTTTTTAATCCCGCAGGTGTTTCCAACGTGCCCGTGATTGGCGCTTTTGAAGTCACGCCCCGGTTCGTCGAAGCGGGTGAGCCCGCCACCCTGTCGTGGTCCACCCTCGGAGCCAGCTCGGTGGAAATTTCCCCGGGAATCGGATCCGTCAGCTCCAGTGGTTCCGTGACGTTGAGCCCATCCGTCACCACCCTATACACGATCACGGCCACCAACGGGTTTGGCAACCGCACCTCCACCACCACGCTGACGGTCGTGCCGCCCGGTGCCTACCGCTATTTCCGCTTCACCACCCTGGCAGTCCGCGGACCGGACAGCCAGGCGCTCAACCTGGCCGAACTACAGGTTCTGCAAGCGGGCATACCTCATCCAGGTGGCACAGCCTCAGCACCGGGTAGCAACAACCTCCTCGGCGGCAGCCCCTCCAACCTTACCGACGGGGATCCATCCAGCAATTGGCTGGATCTCGCCAAAGCACCCATCCTCCTCGACTTCGGCACTCAGGTCGTGGCCGGCTCCTACCGCTTCGCCACCTCCGGCCTGGACTCGTGGGATCCTGTCTCCTGGCGATTCGAAGCCAGCCGCGACGGCATTTCATGGACCCTTCTGGATGAACGATTCGGCTTCGGAACGCCCACCGAGGACGGCTTCATCCCGGCCATCACCCTGACCGAGGGGCCGCCACCGGTCGACTTCCGCGTGACAGGCATCACTTTCGCCGGCGGAGGTAGTATGGTTCGGCTGGTGTGGAACTCCCAGGCCGGTGCCACCTATCGGATCGAGACCAGCCCCACCCTTCTAGCCAACTCGTGGATCACGGCTGCAAGCGGAATTCCTTCCGACGGCGCTTCCACCACCCGTGACCTCGCCCGCGGCACGGCTGCCACTTTGTTCTATCGGATTGTTAGAGAGTGATGATTCCCATGAATACTTGGTTTCAAGGCATCACTGCCGTGTGGTTTCTATCAGCACCGCTTGCGACCGCGGAAGACAAGGGCGTTTCCCTTTTCGACTTCGAGGCCGAAGGGGGTCAGGAGCAATGGACTGCGGCCGGAACAGCAGCGGCCGCGCAGGTGGCGAGCACCGCACTGGAAGGCGCTCCCACGGATGGAGTGAAGGAAAAGTGCATGACCATCAAGACCACCGATGGCGGCATGGTCTATAGCAAGCCAGGTCTCGTTCCGGCGGATTGGCGGACGCATCCGGCGCTTCGGCTCCACCTTCACCGCCCCGCCTCACAAAAGGAAAAGCGTCTCATTCTCGATGTGATGGCCCTCGACGACGACGGCACGGGCCAGTTGTGGCGGAGGCTCGATCTTGCACCGTTCACCGGCTGGGCGCGCATTGACATGCCACTGCGATTCTTCGGGCCGGGTGATGGCAGAATCCTCCGCTGGGACGGCGTCCGACGCTTCGGACTGCGGGTGGTCGGAGCCGCCGAGTTCAGCGTGGACTCGATCTCCCTGCTGCCTCCCGGTTCAGGACCGGCCGCCTTGCTGGATGCCAACGAACTATCCGGCATCGCGTTCGGCAAACCCGCTGCGGACACCCTGAAGCACGAGAAGGGGTTCCTGCTTCTAACAGATGTCCCGGGAGTGGACTTCAAGCCCCTGGTTCGCGAGATGGAGGAGGTGGTGGCAAGAGTGGCTTCATGGCTGCCGCTTGGCGATGCCGACCCCGGCGAGCTTCCGGTGCTGTTGATCTTTTCAACGGATTACGCCTATCGCGGTTTCGCGCCGCGCTATGCCGCAGCTATCAAGCGCGAGCTTGCCCCGCCGCAGTCCGCAGGGTTCACCATCAATGGTATCGCCACTGCTTTCTGGGACCTGTCCCAAGGCTTGCGGCGACCGACATTTCTTCATGAGTTCGTCCATTCATTGGTGGAGAAACGCATGCAGCTCCCCAACCGTAGTGAGTGGTTCCAGGAGGCCGTGGCCAATCATTTGCAACAGCAGCTCCGACCGATGAAGGAATACCCGCCGATGATCACCAAGGCGGTGCTCGATCCTGCTTTCCAAGTCCCGCTGCCGCAGCTCTGCAACGGGCAACCGATCTCAACCAACCAGTATTGGCAATGCTTCACCTTGTTCGATCTGTTCCTTTCCGATCCCACGATGCGGGACAGGCTGCCGCAACTGATTGATGCCTTCCGAAAAGCGGGGAATACCGACCTTGGCCCGCACCTGGAACCCATTTTCGCCACCGATTGGAAAACGCTCGATACCCGTTGGCGTGCTTTCACCCTCGGGCGTTTCGCGCCTCAGCAGTAGCCACATCGTTTTATGAAGCCTCGCCTCAGAACAACCGTCATCGTCCTCTCTTTCGCTTCAGGCATCGCCTTTGGTGCGGAACCGGAATTCAAGCCTCTCTTTCCCAATGATGGCCCACCCGCCGGTTGGATCACCCGTCACTGGGGCGATCTCGGACTGCCAGCGCAAGGCGATCCGGTGTGGTCGGTCAAGTTGGGCGTTCTAACAAGCGCCGGCGACCGTGGATGCTGGTTTGTAAGCGAGAAGGACTACGGGGACTTCGAGATCGAATACGAGTTCCGCCTCGGGCCGCAGGGAAACAGCGGTTTTGCCTTCCGCGCTCCGGCCACCGGCGACCCGGCTTTTGCGGGCATGGAGATGCAGATGGCCGATGTCCGCTACAACCCAGAGGCCAAGCCCTCCGAACTCACCGGTGGCATCTACCGGGCCATCGCGCCGACCGAGCAGGTCTATCAACCGGAGCAATGGAACAAGGTCCGGCTTTCCGTCGTCGGGACGAAACTCAAGGTGGAGATGAACGGCAAGGTCATTCAAGATACCGACCTCGCCACCCACGAGGAGGAAGTGATCGACCACAAGAACAACATCGTGCCGAAGATCAAGGATCGCCCTCGTCGCGGCCGGATCGGCTTCCAGAACCTCAGCCGTGCAGGTGGACAAGTCGAGATCCGCAAGGCCCGCATCCGGGAGTTCGACCCGACGCCCCCGGTGGATTGACCGGATGCAATTCATCCACCCGCCCGCTAGAACAAGAAATACCGCTGCGCCAACGGCAGCTCGGCGAGGGGTTCGCAGCGGAGTTCCTCGCCGTCGGCGGTAACGGTGTAGGTCTCGGGGTCGACGGTGATCTTCGGCAACGCGTCGTTGAAGGGCAGGTCGGCCTTGGTGATGCTGCGGCAGCCTTTGACGGCGACGAGGCGCTTCCGCAGGCCGAGGTCGGCCAGCGAGCCGGAATCCAGCGCGGCCTGGCTGACGAAGGTGAGCGAGGTGGATTGGAGCGCCTTGCCGAAGCCGCCGAACTGCGGGCGGTAGATCATCGGCTGCGGTGTCGGAATGGATGCGTTCGGGTCGCCCATGTTCGCCCAGGCGATCATGCCGCCCTTGAGGATGGTCTCGGGTTTTACACCGAAGAAAGCCGGCTTCCAGATGACGAGGTCGGCGAGCTTTCCGACTTCGATACTGCCGACCTCGTGGGCGATGCCGTGGGTCAGCGCCGGGCAGATGGTGTACTTCGCGACGTAGCGCAGGGCGCGGAAATTGTCGGCAGCGGGATGCGACGGGCCCTCCAGCTTGCCGAACTGGAGCTTCATCTTGTGGGCGGTCTGCCAGGTGCGGGTGATGACTTCGCCGATGCGCCCCATGGCCTGCGAGTCGGAGGACATCATCGAGATCGCGCCGATGTCGTGCAGCCGGTCTTCCGCGGCGATGGTTTCCGGGCGGATGCGGCTTTCGGCGAAGGCGACGTCTTCCGGAATCCGCGAGTCGAGGTGGTGGCAGACCATGAGCATGTCGAGGTGCTCGTCGATCGTGTTCACCGTGAAGGGCCGCGTCGGGTTGGTGGAGGAAGGCAGCACGTTCGCCTCGCCGCAGACGCGGATGATGTCCGGCGCGTGTCCGCCGCCGGCGCCTTCGGAGTGGTAGGTGTGGATGGTTCGGCCCTTGAAAGCGGCGAGCGTGCTTTCGAGGAAGCCGGCTTCGTTGAGGGTGTCGGTGTGGATCGCGACCTGGACGTCGAACTCGTCGGCGACCGTCAGGCAGGTGTCGATCGCCGCGGGCGTGGTGCCCCAGTCCTCGTGGAGCTTGAGGCCGATCGCCCCGGCGAGGACTTGTTCGCGCAGCGGCTCGGGCGAAGAGCAGTTGCCTTTGCCAAGGAAGCCGAGGTTGACCGGGAAGGCCTCGGCGGCTTCTAACATGCGCCGGATGTTCCATTTCCCCGGCGTGCAGGTGGTGGCGTAGGTGCCGTGCGCCGGACCAGTGCCGCCGCCGAGCAGGGTGGTGACGCCGCTGGCGATGGCGTGCTCGATTTGCTGCGGGCAGATGAAATGGATGTGGGTGTCGATCCCGCCGGCGGTGACGATGCAGCCTTCGCCGGCGATGATCTCGGTGGCGGCGCCGATCGTCATCGTGATGCCGTCCTGCAGCAGCGGATTGCCGGCGTGGCCGATGCCCATGATGCGGCCGTGCTTGATGCCGATGTCGGCTTTGATCACGCCGTGGGCGGCGTCGAGGATCAGGGCGTTGGTGATGACCAGGTCCGGCACCTCGGCATCGAGCGCGAGCGGCGACTGGGCCATGCCGTCGCGGATCACCTTGCCGCCGCCGAACTTCACCTCGTTGCCGTAGCCGCCGCCTTCGGTGACGAGATCGTGCTCGACCTCGATGAAAAGTTCGGTGTCGCCGAGGCGGACGCGGTCGCCGGTGGTGGGTCCGAAGGTGCCGGCGTAGTTGGCGCGGGTTTGGTTCATGGGGACGAGTGGAAATTCTTAACCGCGAAACAACGCGAAAGGGCGCGAAATCTCGAAAGCAGGGGAGTCAGTCGGGGAGACGTCCACCTCCGGCTCTCTTCTTCGGATTTCCGTCTTCAGATTTCGCGGCATTTCGCGTTTTTCGCGGTTCGATTCTTTGCCGGAGCTAGGATGAAAGCTTCCCGTTCACCTTGTTATTGAGCCCGTAAACCTCGCGCTTGCCGGCGAAGGCCACCAACGGCACTTCACGCGTGTCGCCCGGCTCGAAGCGCACCGCGGTGCCCGCCGGGATGTCGAGGCGGAAGCCGGTGGCGGCGGCGCGGTCGAAATGCAAGGCCTCGTTGACCTCCGCGAAATGGAAATGGCTGCCCACCTGGATCGGCCGATCGCCGGTGTTGGCGACGGTGAGCTTGAGCTTGGCAAGGCCAACGTTCAGTTCGATGACGCCGTCGGGGGTGATGACTTCTCCGGGGATCATTTCTGAGATGGTCGATGGTGGATAGTAGATGAAAGGCAATGGAGTGGCGCGGAGCTATCTACGATCTGCCATCTGCTTCACCTGACCGGATGGTGCACCGTGACCAGCTTGGTACCGTCGGGAAAGGTGGCTTCGACCTGGATGTCGTGGATCATTTCAGCCACGCCTTCCATCACCTCGTCGCGGGTGACGAGGGTGGTGCCGTAGCTCATGAGTTCGGAGACCGACTTGCCGTCGCGCGCGCCTTCGAAAATCTCGGACGTGATCAGTGCGATGGTTTCGGGGTAGTTCAGCTTCACGCCGCGCGCACGGCGGCGGCGGGCGAGGTCGCCGGCGACGACCACGAGCAGCTTCTCCTGTTCACGCGGGGAAAGGTGCATCAGAACGCGGCGATGAGGGCGAGCGAGCCGCCGAGCGCGCAAGCGGCGGCGAGGCGGACCTTGCGGTTGGGATTCAGTTTGAAGAGCACGACAGCTCCGACCGCCACCGCGGCGAGGCCGAATTCAAGCGGGCCGTGGAGGTGGAGGTAGTCGGCGCGGAGCTGGTCGAACTCGTCCACTTCGCCCGGCGGGTGGTAGTGGCCGGGGTGGGCGAGCGCGAGGGCGGGGAGGAAGGCTAGCAGGCGGGCGATGGATCTTGGGATCATGGCGTTGAAAAACAATGAAGGGGACCGGGATGGATAGGATGGATGGGATAAAGTCAGCAACAGAAACCCATCCTATCCATCCCATCCATCCTGGTCCTGATTCTTGAAGTGCATGCGGTTCAAACGGTGAGGAATTCCTTGATCAGCTCCTCGCTCAGCCCGGTCATCGGGCCGGCGGCGGCGACCCGGCCGCGCTCGAGGATGGCGAAGTCGTCGCCGAGTTCCTTGCAGAAATCCAAGTACTGCTCAACCAGCAGGATCGCCATCTCGCCTTCGTCGCGCAGCATCTTGATGGCGTCGCCGATCTGGTCGATGATGTTCGGCTGGATGCCCTCGGTCGGCTCGTCGAGGATCAGCAGTTTCGGCCGGGTGAGCAGGGCGCGGCCGATCGCGAGCTGCTGCTGCTGGCCGCCGGATAGCATGCCGCCCTTGCGCGGGAGGAACTCCTTGATGATGGGGAAGAGCGTGAAGACGCGGTCGATCTCCTCCGGCTTCGGCTTGCGGCCGCGGGCGACGGTGCCGACGTAAAGGTTCTCTTCCACGGTGAGCTGCGGGAAGATCTCGCGGCCTTGCGGGACGTAGCCGAGTCCCTTGAGCGCACGGCTTTCGGCGCTGAGGCGGGAAAGGTCGGTGTCGCCGAGCTTCACGCCGCCCTTGTCGGCGGACATCAGGCCGGTGATGGCCTTGAGCGTGGTCGTCTTGCCGACGCCGTTGCGGCCCATCAGGCAGAACACGGTCTTCGGCCGGATGGTGAGGCTCACACCGCGCAGGATGCGGCTGCCGCCGATCGAAACGGAGAGATCGGAGACGGCGAGGGTCGGGGCTTCGGTGGCGGTGGCGCTCATGCGGCTTTCGATTTGCGGCCGAGGTAGACTTCGATCACGCGCTCGTCGTTCTGCACCTTGTCGACCGGTCCTTCGCAGAGGACGTGGCCCTGATGGAGGACGGTGACGGTGCGGCCTTGGGAAATCTGGCGGACGAAGGTCATGTCGTGCTCGATCACCACGATCGTGTGCTTGCCGGCCAGCGAAAGCAGCAGCTCACCGGTGCGGTGGGTCTCCTCGTCGGTCATCCCGGCGGCGGGTTCGTCGACCAGCAGCAGCTTGGCGTCCTGGGCGAGCAGCATGCCGATCTCCAGCCACTGCTTCTGGCCGTGGGCCAGCGAGCCGGCCTTGGTGTGGCCGCGCTCAGTGAGCTTGATGGTGTGGAGGATTTCGTCCATCCGCTCCTCCTGCTCCTTGCGGACGCGGCCGAACAGCGAGTGCCAGATGCTGCGCGGGCCGGCGAGGGACAGCAGCAAGTTCTCCCGCACCGTGTGGTCGGTGTAGACGGTCGGCGTCTGGAATTTCCGGCCGATGCCGAGGCGGTAGATCTCGAACTCGTTCAGCTTGAGAAGATCGTGGTGCTCCTCGAAGTGGAGCGTCCCGCTGTCCGGCTGGGTGCGGCCGGTGATCAGGTCGAGGAAGGTCGTCTTGCCCGCGCCGTTCGGACCGATCACGGTGCGCAGCTCGCCCTTCTCAAGGACGAAGTTCAGGTCGTTGATGGCCTTGAATCCGTCGAAGGACTTGTTCAGTCCCTCGGCGGCCAGGAGGTAATGCACCATGCTCATTCGGCTTCGGGGCTGGGGGTGATATCGGCGAGGTCGTCGGCGCGGTCTTTCTTGAGGGCCTTGCGGCGGTCGATGATCGCCTTGATCTGGGCGGGCACGCCGACGATGCCTTTCGGCAGGAAAAGCACCACGATCACGAAGGTCGCGCCGAGGATGATCAGCCAGAGGTCCGGGTATTCGGTGGTCGCCCAGCTTTTCAGGTAGTTCACGCCGATCGCGCCGAGGATCGGGCCGATCAAGGTCCCGCGGCCGCCGACGGCGACCCACACCACGGCTTCGAGCGACTTCTCGGTCATCATCTCGCTGGGATTGATGATGCCGACCTGCGGGACGTAGAGCGCGCCGCCGATGCCGGCGATCACCGCGCTGATGACGAAGACGAAGAGCTTGAAGTTGGCCGCGGAGTAGCCGGAGAAGAGCACGCGGTTTTCGCTATCGCGGATCGCCCGCTGGATCAGGCCGAAGCGCGAGGTGGTGAGCCATTTGCAGAACAGGAACACGCCGGTCAGCGAGATCGCGGAGGCGAGATAGAGGGCGCGCTTGATTTCCGGGCTGCGGAGGTCGGCGCCGAGCACGCTGCGGAAGTCAGTGAAGCCGTTGTTCCCGCCCATCATCAGATCATTTCGGAAGAACATCAGCGCCGCGCCGTAGGTCAGCGCCTGGGTCAGGATCGAGAAATACACGCCCTTGATCCGCGAGCGGAAGGCGAGGTAGCCGAAGATCCCGGCGAGCACGGCGGGAACGGTCAGCACCATCAGCGCGGCGAAGGGAAAGGAGTAGAACGGCTGCCAGAAATCGGGCAGCTCCTTCAGGCCGAGGAAGACCATGAAGTCGGGCAGGTCGCTCTTGTAGGCGCCCAGCTTGCCGATCATCAGCATCAGGTGCATCCCCATCATGTAGCCGCCGAGGCTGAAGAAGAGGGCCTGGCCGAGGCTGAGCAGGCCGGTGTAGCCCCACAGCAGATCGACGGCGATGGCGAGGATGGCGTAGCAGACGTATTTGCCCCAGGTGTTGAGGGTGAAGTCCGACACCACGCCCGCGGCATTGAGCGAGGGCATCCCCACCACGAGGAACAGCGCCACGGCGGCGAGGAGGACGGTCGGAGCCTTTCCGGCGAGCGGGGTGTTCATCAGTCGAGGCTGCGGGAGCGGGTGGCGAAGAGGCCCGAGGGCTTCCACTGGAGGAAGAGGATGATGGCACCGAGCACGAGGATCTTGCCGAGCACCGGATTGCCGAGGATCTGCTGCAGCGACTGGTCGGCCATGCCGATGCCGAGCGCGCTGATCACGGTGCCCATGATGTTGCCGACGCCGCCGACCACCACGGTCATGAAGGAATCGACGATGTAGTTTTGGCCGAGGTTCGGGCCGACATTGCCGATCTGCGAAAGGAAGGCTCCGGCTAGCCCGGCGAGGCCGCTGCCGAAGGCGAAGGTCATCATGTTGACCCGCTCGGTGCGGACGCCCATGCAGGCGGCCATCCCGCGGTTCTGCATCACCGCGCGGATCAGAAGTCCGAGCGAGGTCTTGTTCAGCACCGCCCAGGTCAGGAAAATGATCAGCACCGCGAAGGCGATCACGAACACCCGGTTCCAGCCGAAGACCACGTCGTTGACCGTCCAGTTGCCGGACAGGAAGGCCGGGCTTTCGACCTGCACGTTGTTGGCACCGAAGACCAGTCGGAAGAGCTGCTGGATGACCATCGAGACGCCCCAGGTCGCGAGCAGCGACTCGAGCGGGCGCTTGTAGAGAAAGCGGATCACGCCGCGCTCCAGCAGCAGGCCGACCCCGGCCGCCATGAGGAAACTGGCGGGCAGGGCGACCAGGAAATAGCAGTCCCACGCGCCGCCGGTGAGGTTCATCCCGGGAATGTCGATCTTGAGCCCGAAGGGTGACATCTTGATGCCGCCGGCGAAGAGGTTCTGGATGAGGTAAGTGGTGTAGGCACCGACCACGATCAACTCGCCGTGCGCCATGTTGATCACGCCCATCAGGCCGAAGGTGATCGCGAGACCGATCGCCACCACCAGCAGCACGCTGCCGAGCGAAAGCCCGCGGAACAGGGTGCCGACGGTGTTCACCCGCGAGATGTGGCTTTCGATGTCCTTCTGCGCTAGGTCGCAGGCGGCGACGAGGCTGACCTCGCCGGCCTTCTCGGCCTCGCCGCGGACCGTCTTGATCGCACCCTGGGCGGCGATGGATCCCATATCTCCCAGTTCGGTGACGGCAGCTTGGCGGACCACGACGTCCTCGGCACGCAGCTTGATCATCGCCATCGCCTCGGCGAGTGCGTTCTTGATCTGGGTGTCTTGCTCGACGGCAAGGCGCTGCTCTAACAGAACTAACTTTGCCGGATCCTGCTCGAGGCCGGTATCCTGCACCGCTTGCAGCCGCTTCTTGTAGTCGGTGGAGGCCAGCGCGATCCGGTCGGTGACGCCTTTCATCACCTTGCGCAAGCCGGAGTCGGTGTCCGCAAGGTAGAGTTCGTCCTTGGTGGCCCGGATCACCGCGCCGTCCGGCCCGGTCACCGGCTTGCCGGTTGTTAGGGCGCTCAGCGCGAACTTCTCCTCACCATCGGCCTCTCCTTCCAGAAGCACGGCGAGATCGGTGCCGGCGGCGTCCTGAAACAGGTAAATCTCACCTTCCTTCCACTTTTTCAGCCATAGCACCACTTCCTCGGGATCCGCCTCAGCCAAGCTGCCGACCAAGGCTTTCTGCTGGTCGGCATCCAAGGTGGTGGATGCCTCTGCAATGATGGCGCGTGCCGATTTCGTCCCCACTTCCTCCCCCCGGAGCACGACCGGAAACATCGCGAAACAGGCAGCGAGTGCCAAGATCCAGCGACCGAATCCGACGACATTCCTAGGAGGGGCGGGCGGCATGGTGAATCTGCCCCCAAGCAACTCCCGTGCCACCGGCACGCCGCGCCTTGTCACCTTCCACGGCAGCCGCTCAGGAAATGCGGCAGGCTGGTACGAAACGCGCATCACCTGCCCGCAGGCTCGACAAGTCCCCTGTCATGAGCCATCCCTGACCGCGCCCGATCCGACCGCCGGACATCCCACGCCGAATTGCTGCATCCCACCTCACCCGCCTTCCATGACCGGTTCCTTCCTGCCCAAGCCCTTCGCCCACACCTACGAGATCGACCCGAAATTCTCGAAGAGCGCCGTCTATTTCTCCTGCGAATTCGCCATCGACCAGATCTTCAAGATCTACTCCGGTGGCCTCGGCTTCCTCGCCGGCTCGCACATGCGCTCGGCGGCGGCGATGCGCCAGAACCTCTGCGGCATCGGCATGCTGTGGACCTACGGCTACTACGACCAGGCCCGCGGCGAGGAGCGTGAGATGGCGGTGCAGTTCCGGAAAAAGCAGTATGCCTTCCTCCAGGACACCGGCATCAAGTTCCAGGTCCCGGTCCACGGCCATCCGGTCTGGGTCAAGGCGATGTTCCTCCCCGGCGACATCTTCGGCACCGTGCCGATGTTCTTCCTGAGCACCGACATCGAGGAAAACGATGGCCTCTCCCGCGCCATCACCCACCGGCTCTACGACAACGACCCGCTGCGCCGGATCGCCCAGTACATCATCCTCGGAGCCGGCGGCGCGCGCCTGCTGGAGGAGCTCGGCGTCGACCCCGAGGTCTGGCACCTCAACGAGGCCCACGGCCTGGCCGCCGCGTTCCGCGTCTACGAGAAACATCGTAGCTTGGACGAAGTGAAGAAGCGCTTCGTCTTCACCACCCACACCCCGGAGGAAGCGGGCAACGAGAAGCACGATTTCAAGCTGCTCCACGACTTCTCGTTCTTCGGCTCCGTTCCGATGGACGAGGTGAAGAAGGTCACCGGCATCGAGGGCGATGTCTTCAACCACTCGCTCGCCGCCCTGCGCCTGAGCCACCTTTCGAACGCCGTCTCCAAGCTCCACGGCGACGTCTCGCGCAAGATGTGGGAAAGCTATCCCGGCATCTGCCCGATCACCCACGTCACCAACGCCCAGAACGCGAAGTACTGGAAGGACCGCGGCCTCGAACACGCGCGGCTCGAAGGCAATGTCAGCGAACTCCGCAGCCGCAAGCGCGAGCTGAAGTCGCAGCTCTTCCAGACCGTCGCCAACCAGACCGGCAAGCTCCTCAACCCCGACGTGCTCACCATCGTCTGGGCCCGCCGCTTCGCCGGCTACAAGCGCCACGACCTGATCACCCGCGACATCCGGATGTTCCGCGCGCTGATCAACAACAACGAGAAGCCCGTCCAGATCATCTGGGCCGGCAAACCTTTCCCCTTCGACTTCGGCGCGATCGAGACCTTCAACCACCTCGTCCAGGTGACCAAGGATTTCCCCAACGTCGCGGTGCTGGTCGGCTACGAACTCGAGCTGTCGCGCCTCTTGAAGAACGGCTCTGACGTCTGGCTGAACAACCCGGTCGTCACCCGCGAGGCTTCCGGCACCTCCGGCATGACCGCCGCCATGAACGCCTCGGTCAACCTGTCGACCTACGACGGCTGGGTCTGCGAGTTCTCCAAGGACAGCCACAACAGCTTCATCATCCCGCCCGCCGATCCGAGCCTGGACCCCGCCGCGCGCGACCGCCACGACCTGCTCGGCTTCTACCAGGCGATGGAGGAAAAGATCCTGCCGCTCTACTACGACGATCCCGACGGCTGGTCGAAGCTGGTCTTCAACTCGATGAACGAGGTGGTGCCCTTCTTCGACTCCGACCGGATGGTCACGGAGTATTACGAGAAGATCTACGCGTGAGCTCCCGCTACTCCGGCGCGCCACGCCGGATCCACTCTAACAGGGCGTCCCGCAGGCCCGGAGGAATAGACGGAAGCGGATACGGCGGCATGCTGCCGGTGTGGACCATGCCGTAGAGCGGGCTGGCGGCCGGAGCGTCGGTGCGGATCTTCGCCCGCAAGCCGGCCGGCGTGCTGTAATCGTGCTGCGTTCCCGGCCCGTGGCAGGCGAGGCAATGCGGGCCGAGCAGGTGCTGGCGGATCCACGCTTCGTTGAGCTCTTCCGGCTTCCAAGCGACTTCCGCGGCGACGGGCCTCGACGCGATCTCCCGGCCCGCGAGGCGATCGAAATGCTCGACCAGCATCTGGTTGGTATCGCCCTGCCGCTGCGCCTCCGGCACCACCAGCGTGCGAGGCCGCTCCGGTGGCGTCGGCCGACCTTGCGGGGCATCGTCGGCGAGGCGTTGGAGCGTCGCGTAAAAGTCGACCTCGACCGGCCGGCCCGCGGCATCGATGAAGGTCGCACGCACCTGCGTGCACATCGCCGGCAGCAAGTCCGGGATCTCTAGTAGCACGGAGCGCCCGCCTTCCAACAATTGCACGGCGGCCACCGGCAGCCGGTCGTGGCCGATGCGTTCCGGATGGCGCACGGAGAACTCCGGCGAGCCGTAGCTCTCCGCGGTGTCGCGGTAGTTCCACTGCTGGACGAAGCAGGAGGCACCGGGAATCGACGCCGCCGCGATCTCCGCATTGAAATCCAGCCGGATCCCGTTGCGGTGCGCCCGCCAGCCGGTCACCTGTGTCGCCGCCTTGCCGGTGAAGCGGATCCGGTGCAGGCAACCGTCGGCCACCGCGTAGTCGCCCCAGCCATCGAGCCCCACAACGAAGAGCTGGCCATCGAGCGGCTGCACCGCGATCCGGCACGCGCCGCTGTCGAACAAGCCCGCCTGCGGCAGCAGCGCGGCCTGCGGGGTGCCGTCGACCACGTCGCGCAGCAAGGCATACCATCCGCCCGTGCCGAAGCTCGTGCCGACGATCGTCTTTCCCAGCGGACCGAAGCGCGGCTCGTCGAGGAAGACCCGGCTGCCCGGCGAGTTGTCCACGCCGCGCGGCAGGTAGATCAGCCGCTTGAGCTTGGCCGACGACGCCTGGTTCTCCGGATGATCGGACTCGAAGATCGTGCAGGTGCCGTTGCCGAGATTGCCCTCCGAGGAATCCGAAAGCACCAGCCCGTCGCCCCGCACCGCGAGTCCCAGCGGGTTGCGCGCCCCGCCGCCGATGCGCTCGAACTTCGTCCCGTCGGCACTCAGCCGGTGAATGCCATCGCCCGCATTGAAGATGAAATTTCCCGCCGCATCCCGCCGGAGATCGCGACCGCACTCGGAGCGGTTGCCGAGCGCCACCCGGTTGACCGCTTCGAAGCGATCCATTTCGCCATCCTTGTTGGAATCGAGCAGCCGCAGCAGGTGATGCCGCGCGTTGACAATTGGCACGCCGTCCACGATCTCGATGCCCATCGGCAGATCCAGCCCCGCCGCGATGCGCTTCCACCGGACTTCGCGCAGGTCGCCGTGCAGCCCTCGGATCCGCCACACGTCGCCGACCAGGGTGCAGGCGTAGGCGGTGCCGTCCTTGTCGAAAGCCAGGCCGCTGAGGGTCATCGCGTGCGGTCCGCCGGGCATCGGGACGTCATCGATTTCATACGCGGTGCCCGCCGCCTCCGGATCGGCGCTCAGCCGGCCCGCGACAATGACTTCATCACCAAGCGGCGAGGCGGCCCCGGCGAGTGGCATCGGTTTCCAAGCAGTCATCCATGCCGCCGCAGAACCCTCGGCCGCCGCCGGTCCGCACCAGCTCAGCAACTCGAAGCGATCGCCTGTCTTCACCGTTTGCACCTTCAGAATCCCGCCGGCCAGCAGCCCGCAGCCCGTTCCCGCCGGAAGCTTCAGTTGATGTAAGACCGAGCGCTCCCCGCCGCGAATCCGCAGGCGGATCGTCCCCGCCGGACCCGAAAGCGACTCTGGCACCGCGTCCGGCATCCCCGCTCCGCGCGGCAATGTCAGTTCGACGGCTCCCGCCGGCGCGGCCCGCCATTCGAATTCCCGCGACACCGCGTGACCTGCATTTCCCGGCAACGCGTGAAAGGTCGGGCGGTCTAACAGTTCCGCGTGCTCCCCCGACCACTCCAGCATCGTCGCGCTGCCAGCGAGAGAGTACGCCGCGAAGCGCAACAACGGCTTGCCCCCGGCCGACCAGTCGGCAGCCGCGGACTCCATCACCGGCGCGCCGTCCATCCGCAGCTCCAGCCCGAAGCGGTCCGCGCCGAGGCCGAACGCGTGCTCCGGCACCGCCAGCTTCACTCCCGCAATCGCGCGCCGCAGGCCGGGCCGCAGGGTGTCGATCACCATGGCCCCGCCGCCGGACTGCACGACCAGTTCGCCCGTGCCGCCCCGGCTCAGCACCTGAGGAAACGCAGGCTCCGCAGGCCGCGGGTTCGCGGTGGTCGACTTCTCGTTGGTCACGCCCCAGTGCCCGCGCCGCCCGCCGTCGAGCCCTGGAAAAGGAGGCAGCACCACCGGCTCGGTGATGGCCGTGGCACGATGGAAATCCGACTGCCTCCGATAGAAATCGTAAAGCCGGTAGCCGTTCACCGGCGCTCCCGCATGACGCTTGTTCGCGCGACCGTCCTCAGTGCGGAAGTACGGCTCGCCCCCCAGGTTGTTCCGCAGCATCTGCTCGCCGTACGGATTCCCCCCGGCCGTCATCACGCAGGCCAGCAGCAGCGGGACGAATCCAGCGGCGCGGGGTGAGATCGGTCGATCACGAGACATGCGGTATTCTTCTACTACGAATCCCGTTCTTCCTTCTGCTACGCCTTTCGGCGCAATCATCGACACTTTCGGATCACCCGTCCGTCCACCGCTCCACCGCCAGCCGGATCCCCGCGGCCTTGTGGAGCGTCTCCTCATACTCCTTATCCGGCTCGGAGTCGGCGACGATCCCGGCCCCGACATGATAACTCATCGTGTCGCCGTCGCGGACCAGCGTGCGGATCGCGATGTTGAACTGGCTCTCGCCGTGGTAGCCGAGATAACCGACCGCCCCGCAGTAGATCCCGCGCGGCACCGGCTCCAGCTCGGCGATGATCTCCATCGCCCGCTTCTTCGGCGCACCGGTGATGCTGCCGCCGGGAAAACAAGCCGCGAGGGCATCCAGGTGATCGACTCCGTCGTTCAGCCGGCCGCTGACCGTCGACACCATGTGATGGACCTGACCGAGCGTCTCGAGTTGCAGCATCTCGTCGACCTTCACCGAGCCGAACTCGCAGACCTGGCCGAGGTCGTTGCGCAGCAAGTCGGTGATCATTACCAGCTCGGCGATTTCCTTCGGGCTCGTCTGGAGTTCGTAGGCCGAGCGGCGGTCCTCGTCGGGATCCGCAAAACGCGGCCGCGTGCCCTTGATCGGCCGGGTCTCGATGCCGCGGCCGGAAAGCCGCAGGAAGGTCTCCGGCGAAGACGAAAGCAGCTCGGTGCCGCCGAGCGAAAGATAGGCCGCCAGCGGCGCGGGTGAACATTCGCGCAGTGTCTCATACAGCGGGAACAAGCCGGGCCCGCGGACCTGTGCCTTGAAGGCTTGGGTCAGATTCACCTGATAGATATCGCCAGCCGCGATCCAGTCGTGGATGCGGCGAACCGCGGCGAGGAAGGTTTCGCGCTCCATCAGCGGGAGGAAGTCACCGATCTCCGGCCGCTTCTGTTCCGGCGCGCGCAGTTCCGCGGAAAGCCGGCCGCATTCGTGCCATCGCCCGCTCCGGTGATCGTGCACGAGCATTTCCGGAAAATCCCCGAATACGAACTCACCGGCGTAGCCGACCCAGCCGCACAGCCCGCCGAGCGGAAAGCCGCGGTCCGGCGCGGGGCCGGCGGCACCGCGATCCAGCACGGCCCGGAGCCGCGCGCGATCGGCGGCGTCATGGATCGAGCCGCGCAGGATTTCCCGCGGCCGTGCGGCGATGATCGAAAGGGGCGCGCCACAGCTTGCCGGCAGGTGGCCGGCGGTGTCGAAAAACACCAGCCCCTCGAGGTGCGACAACGCCGCCGCGACCTCGCAGGGCGTCATGCCGTCGAGCGATGCGGTCCGAGTGACAAGGGCGGCGTCCACGGACGGAAGGTGGGAGTGCCCCGGGGCGGATTCAAAGGAAAAAGAGGGGTGCGGGCGGCTCGTCCGCATTCCTACCATGGACTGCGTGCAGCCTGCTGCCGCTTTCGTCCGCCAGCCTGCTGGCGAATCCGGCCCCGACTCCACAGCGGGCTGTGGCAACAAAGCGGCAGCGGGCTGCACGCGGTCCAGGGGCTGCGGCATCTTGCCGCCAGCCAAACTTGCCCCCCAAAGACTTCCCCTTGCCCCGGAGTTAGCACTTCGATACTTCCTGTTAAGTGATCACCAAGGCTCGCTACCTTCTCCCCGTCGCGGCCGCGCTCGGCTTTCTCGCCGGCTTTGCCGCGCAGCGGCCGAAGGAGACCCCGCCGGTCGTGGCGACACCGGAAAACACTCCGCCGCCCCGCCCCAAGCGCCAAGCCCCTGCCGGTCCCGCCGCCGATTCCGCCCCGACCCCGCCGCCGGTCGGCATGAAGTCCGCCGACACCCTCGACGAGCTGCTTGCGATCCACGATGCCGAGGACCTCTACGCCCGCCTCGCGCTGTGGCAGCTCGATGCCCCGGAAGCGAACCTCGCCGCCTTTTGGGCCGCCTACCGGAAGCGCGACAACCGCGACACCGGCCTGATCGACCTGATCTTCTCGCAGTGGACGAAAACCAACCCGCTCGCCGCGATCGAAGCCGCGAAGGGCTCCGGCCACGACGGCATCCCGTGGTGGGCCTGGGCCATCAACGACCCCGACGCGGCGATCGCCGCGGTGCGCGGGGCATCGACGGAAATGTCCGGCTTCGTGATGCGGGCCATCGGGCAATTTCATCCGAAACGGTCGATGCAAGTGCTCGAGGAAAACCCCGGCTTCGCCGAGTGGAACGGCATCGAGGGCATCCTCAACGGCCTGACCCGCACCGACCCCGAGGCGGCGCTCGCGTTCCAGCGGAAGCACGGCCGGATGCATGATACCGAGGCGATCGAAAAGCTGACCCGCGAGGACCCGCACGCCGCCATGGAGTGGCTGCGCGCCAACCCGCACGGCGATGATTCTTACTCAGGCGATGCTTTCCTCCGCATCTTGGAGCGCGAGACCCCGGAAATGCTCGCCGAACTCGCGGCGGCCTGCCCCTCGGGTGAGTTCAAATGGAAACTCGAGAGCGCCGCCTTCCGCCACCTCGCCGAAACCAACCCCGCCGAAGCGCTTGCCCAGGCCCGCGCCACTACGTCCCCGCGGATCGCCGCGGAACGGCTCGCGGTGATCGGGAAAGGTTTGACGGAAAGCGATCCGGGCAAGGCGCTGGAGATCTTCGGCGAGCTCTTCAAAGCCTGCCCGGATGCCGGCAACCGCCAGAGCTGGACCCACTACCCGAATGGCTCCAGCGGTAACAGTGGTTCGGTTGATGGCTTGCAGCCTTTCATCGACGGCCTCGTCGCCTCGGATCCACTTGCCGCCATGGACGCGGCGGCGCAAGGGGCCGATGTCGCGACCTTGCAACGCGGCATGGATACCAGCGCCCTCGCCACCGTCGCACGGACCTGGGCGCAACAGGACCTCGAAGGATTCGGCGGTTGGGTGGAAGCCCAGGAGCCCGGCCCACTTCAGGATCACGGTGCCACCATCCTGATCGGAGGCCTCTCTGAGATGGGTGAGTTTGCCAGAGCCCTCGACTGGTCGGCACAGATGTCCGACGACTTCTATCGCCGGAGCGCCACTCAGAACACCTTCAGCACTTGGCAAAGCCGAGACAAAGCGGCAGCTCACCAATGGCTCGAGCAAGCCCAGCTGCCCGACGACCTGCGCAAGGAACTCGAACCTTACATCCGCGAGCGATGAGACTGCCTCCGATCCATCTCCTCGCCGCCGCTTGCTTCGCCGCCTTCGCCCTCGCCGGTTGGCAAGCCGCGACGCCGGGGAAGCCGGTAGCGCCAGTTCCCGAGAACGCACCCTCCGCCAAGGCTTCCAAACGCGGTCCCCGCACCGCGGGCAAATCCGCGATGCCGGAAGATGTCCGCCAGCGCCTCGCCGCGATCCATGCCGCCCGCACGCCGGACGAACGCCTCCGCGCCACCCTCGCCCTGGCCCACAGCCTGCCGGTCTCCGAAATGGAACGCTGGTATCAGGCCGACTGGTTCGACTTCCACGACAACATGGATTCAAACCTCTTCTCCCGCATCACCCGCGCCCGATGGCTGGCGGAGGATCCGGAAGGGCTGATGACCTATTTCCTCCGCCGCAACAACGACAAGACCTACGAAATTGCAGGCCGCTGGGCCCGCCAGGATCCGTCCGCCGCGCTTGCGTACATGGAAAGCGTGAAAGGCAACGGCGATCTCCAGCAACTCGCCTCCGCCATGGCCGGTCCGCTCGCCGAGGCGGATCCCGCGCTGGCCATCGGGCAGGTCTTGAAGCTCCAGAAAATCCTCGGCGAAAACGCCAGCAATACCATTTTCGAACTCATCGGCGCCCTCGCGAAAAACGCTCCTGGCCTGCTTGAAAGCGAGTCCGCCGGCTGGCCCGCCGCCTTGCAAAAGATCGCTGCTAACGGACTGGCCAAGGCCGCCCTGCGAAAGGACTTCACCAGCGGAGTCGCCACCCTACGCGATGCCCCCGATGGCAAGAAGCGCTTCCTCACCGCGATGGAAAGCGACCCGGGATTGATCAAGGAAATGGCGAAGAACCCGGGCTCGCTCCCGGGCGGCTGGTTCGCCGAAGCCGCCTCCAGCAACCCCTACTACGTGGTCAACGAGAACCCCGGCCAGTGGCTCGACACCGACCTCGCCGCGATGGGCTTTGACGAAAACCAAGCAAGCCGGCTGCTCAACTACGCGATGAGCTACCTCGGCCAAAAGGATCCCGACCGTGCTCTGGCTCTGCTCGACGGCGACACACTCGACGCCAACCAGCGGAACAACCTGCTCTCCAACACTCTGTCCTCCCTCGCCTCCAAGGACAAAGCCCGGGCGGAAGCATGGGTCGCCACCTTGACCGACCCGCAGGAGATCGAACAAGCCCGCCAGGCCCTCGAAAACGCCAGCGCAGAGGCCGAGGACAAGACCCCGCCGACCCCTTCCGAATGGCTGACCGGTCTCGTGGACAAGAACGAGTCGGCGATGTGGCAATATGGACGTCTCACCCAAAGCTGGGACCGCGACCAACTGACCGCCGCCACCGCTGAATTCACCGGGCTTCCTACCGAACAGAAGTCCGCGATCGCCGCCAAGCTGGCCCATGGCGACCAGGGCGACGCACCCGTCCCGCTCCGCGCCGAGGCCATCCGCCACCTGCTTGAAAACCCCGCCCCGCCGGAGCCCAAGCCCGAGGTCACCCAAAACATTGAGGACGTCCAACTCCTCCGCTCGGCCTCCAACCTCGCCAGCAACTGGGGCCGCGAGGACCCCGCCGCCGCCGGCCGCTGGATCCGCAGCCTGCCTCCCGGTGACGAGCGCCTGTGGGCTGCGAAAAACCTCGCCGCCCAGTGGGCCGAATACGAACCCGCCGCCGCCCGCCAATGGGCCGCCGGTCTCCCTGCCGACGAGCGCAAGGAAGTCACCGACTACCTCGAATCCGGCAACGCCCAGGAACGCTGACCCCCGGGACTGCCGGTCCTCAGACCGGCCTGCCGGCGCTCCCCAATCTTCAGCCCAGCAATTTCCGCAGGGTCGCCGTGATCTCCTCGCGGCCCAGCAGCCCGGCGGCCACGGCGAGCGTGAGGTTTTCCCAGTCCTCGCTGTCGGCGGCCGGGTGATAGCCGTTCAGCTCGAGGAAAATCAGGCACGAGCCAAGGGCGACCCGCTTGTTTCCGTCGATGAAAGGATGATTGCTGCAAAGGTAGAACAGATAAGCGGCGGCGACCTCGACCGTGTCGGTGAATGTCGACTTGCCGCCAAACGTCGCTGCAGGTGCCGCGGCGGCCGACTGAAGGAGCGCGGAGTCACGGAGTCCCGGGGATCCCCCGAACAGACGGATCGCCGCCGCGTGGATTTCCAAAATCTGCTCGGGAGTCAGATGGATGCAGGTGTCCGGGTCCGGATTCATGCCAAGCGCTTCATGGTTCGGGCATACCGCTGCATAACGTCCTCAACCTTGGCCGTGAACTCCGCCGGATCCTGCACAGGAGCCATCGGCGTGATCGTGATCGTGCCGCCCGGATGCACCTCCACGTTCACCTCGTCGCCCGGCTTGAGACGGGCGAGCTGCAGCAAGGTGGAATCGAAGATGAGACCGTGGGAATTGCCGATCTTGGAGATGGTTTTGATCATGGTCATACAATGTTTTACCGGACGGCTGATGTCAACGGGCACTTTGCCGCGAGCGCAGGACCTCAGACCCGCATCCGGCATGGACCTCAAGCGACGGCGGTTCAGCACGACGCAAGGAACCTGGATGCCGCCGCGACCGTCAGGACGCGGCCTTGGCGACGGCTCTCTCCCCGAGGAGGACACGGGGTTTCGGCATTTTCTGGCGGCGCAGGCCGAACTGGCGGACGGCGTGGCGCTGGAGGTGGGCGATGGCGTCCGCGACGTCGTCGGTGAAGAAGATCAGGTCGGTATCCGACGGGCTGATCGTGCCGGAGTCGGCCATGTGATACACGAAGTCCATCAGCGGCTGCCAATAGTCCTTGCCCATGAGGATGATGGGGAAATTGCGGATTTTCCCGGTCTGGATCAGGGTCATGGTTTCGAACATCTCGTCGAGCGTGCCCGCGCCGCCGGGGAGGACCACGAAGGCATAGGAATACTTGATGAGGATGGTCTTGCGCGTGAAGAAGTAGCGCATGGTGACCGAGCGGTCGACGTAGGGATTCACGTGCTGCTCGAAGGGCAGCTCGATGTTGACGCCGATGGAACGGCCGCCGGCTTCGTGCGCGCCGCGGTTGCCGGCTTCCATGATCCCCGGGCCGCCGCCGGTCATGACGGTGAAGCCGATCTCGGCGATGGCGGCACCCATCTTGCGGGCCATCTCGTAGTAGGTGGTGCCGGGCTCGGTGCGGGCGGAGCCGAAGATCGTCACGGCAGGGCCGACGAAGTGGAGGGTACGGAAGGCGCGGACGAAATCCAGGCCGACCCGGGCGACGGTCGTTAGGTCGTTGAAGCGGGAGCGCGGGCCGGCCAGGAAACCGCGGTCGGGGTTTTCCAACTCGAAGCGTTCTTCCTCCCGGATGGCCTCCTCGCTGATGGCGTGCTCGGCAGTGGGTCGGGGGCAATCGGGGCAATCCGGTGGAGTCATGGAAGCTGATCTAACATGGTTCGCGATCCAGCGCCACGGGGAAACCGAACGCTTGACCGCCAAGCTCTTGGGGACGATTGGTTAAGACTTCAAAAGCTTGTCTTCACGATTGATTCATGACAAGTTACCGCCGCGCGGATGCTCCCCAAAAGAAGAAAAAACAGTGATGCGGGTCGGGTTTAGGGCGTTTGGCTGGAGGATTCATGGGAACGGCTTGGCTTTCAGGATCAGATCGATGGCCAGCTGCTTTCGATCTTGGTAATCGACGATTAAGGAAGGCAGGTTGTTCTTTTCGTCGAACGGGAT